>OBEQ012566134.1_pt1 | contig 26603 bp, 21 predicted proteins | sample 1670901 | NCBI WGS metagenome assembly OBEQ01 (sample SAMEA104232315, study PRJEB22302) | groundwater metagenome | biome: forest; feature: aquifer; material: groundwater | place: USA | collected 2011-08-07 | depth 5.4 m | reverse complement strand
GCCTCCCTAACACCCAAGAACCCCGCCCAACAAACCCCAACGCTAACCAAGCCGATACCGACGGTGATGGAATTGGCGATGCCTGTGATACGCCGACCGGAAGTTGGTACACCATTAAGCACTTCGATATTCTCGATACGCGTTGTGTTACTGAAGCGACGGGCGACGAAGTAAGAACCGCCGTTTGTAATGGTTCCGATGCACAGCAATGGGAGCTAACGAAAGCCGGTTCGATATTTACTTTCCGCAATAAGGGATCAGGCCGATGTATTTACAATGGCTATATTCTTATCGGTGTAGAGCTAGCAACCTGTGATAGTTCCGTGGCACAGCAGTGGACTATCAACACGTCTGAGGGAGTGTTGCAAGCGCATGTGAAGAGTCAATTAGAAAATATGTGCTGGTGGGTCGGTGCTGGCGATGTAGGTGGTTCATTGGGGAACTGTTTGTCGGGTAGTGATTTCGGTTTCTACCTCAATAACGGTACTACCGCATCAGATCCTAATACTGATTAGAGATAGGCGTTCCTTGTAGGCCCTCTTGCTCCGGCGTTCTGCCGGAGCTTTTTTTGTCTTGTTACTACTCAGACTACATGTTGCTCATTAGTAAACTTCTTATGAAATACGTCTTTTCATGAGGGCTAACTGCGCGTACAATGTTTTATATAAGACTACTGTCATGTATAAATGCCGTATATCGTTTGGCACCCAATCTCATCATCAAACCAGAAGAGAATGATTATGAACAGTGAGATAAAAGGCGAAGTTTGCATGTACATCAATGGCGAACTCACGCAGGCAATATCAGGAAAGACCTACGAAAATATTAATCCAGCGACCGAAGAGGTCATTGGTGTGGTTGCCGATGCTAGTCGGACTGACATGGAGCACGCCATAGCCGCAGCGCGTCGAGCGTTTGACTCCACGGACTGGTCGACCAATCATGGTTTCCGCTTAACAATATTGAAAAAATTTGCCGCTGCCATTAAAGCCGCAGCTAATGATGTGTTGCGCCCGCAGATTATTGCGGAAGCCGGTCAACCCTATTATGTTACCTTGGGCCCAGGGTGCGATGCGCCTATTGAGCATCTCGACTGGGTGTTAGATACTTTAGCAAACTATCGTTGGGAAAGAGATCTACCCAATATCGTTTCTAATGGTGTGGATTGCGAACGCAAAGTGTGGAAGGAAGCGGTGGGCGTGATCGGTGCTATTACACCCTGGAATTTTCCCCTGCAAACGAATCTCGCCAAAATATTTCCCGCGTTAGCGGCGGGTAATACCGTGGTACTTAAACCCGCTCCCGATACACCCTGGACAGCAACCGCATTGGGCAAAATTGCCTATGACATAGGTCTGCCTGCGGGCGTGTTAAATATCGTGACCTCCTCTGATCCCGCTGAAGTGGGTGAAGTGCTCACCGCCGATAGCCGCGTGGATATGATCACCTTTACCGGCTCAACGGCTATCGGTAAACGCATCATGTCAGTTTGCAGCGCAACAGTAAAAAAAGTTTTTCTCGAATTGGGTGGCAAATCTGCCAATATCATTTTAGATGATGCCAATCTGAGTTTGGGATTATTACATGGTTTGGCAGTCTGTTATCACGCGGGCCAGGGATGTGCGATTGACACACGGATGCTAATACCAAAATCACGTTACCAAGAGGCCGTGGATATCTTAACGCCGATCTTTCAGGGCATGTCCTTCGGCGATCCGACAGATCCGCAATTTATTATGGGCCCGGTAATCAACAAAAAGCAGTACCACAAAATTCTTGGCATGATCCAAAACGGCATCGAAGAGGGTGCAACCCTAGCCGCTGGTGGCGTACCGGGTGATGTTAATGGCAAGGGATACTTTATCAAGCCGACACTGTTTACGCATGTGCATAATGATATGATGATTGCGCAACAGGAAATCTTTGGCCCTGTGTTGGTGATGATTTCGTATGAAGATGACGAAGATGCCATTCGTATTGCCAATGATTCTGTCTATGGTTTGTCTGGTTCTATTCATTCAGCATCGAATGAACGCGCGTTGGCGATGGCAAAACGTATTCGTACCGGTACGTTAAATATCAATGGCGGAACTTTTTACGGCGGCGATGCCCCATTCGGCGGTGTGAAACAAAGTGGTATAGGTCGTGAGATGGGTTTGGAAGGATTCGAGGAATATCTTGATACTAAATGTGTCGGTTATCCAGCTTAATATAAATATTATTGGAGTCTGAAGCATGAAAAACCTTTTTAGTTATGAAGGTAAGAGAGTTGTCATTACCGGTGCAAGTTCCGGTATGGGTGAAGCGACGGCTAAGGTTGTACACAGCCTCGGTGCCGAAGTTGTTGCAATCGATATACAATCGCCAAAATATAATTTCGCTGACTTTCTGGAGGTCGATCTCAGAGACGAGAAAGCTATTTCCGATGTGGTCTCCTCGATAACACGCCAAGGCAGGGTGCACAACCTTTTTTACTGCGCGGGTCTGCCTGGTGGAAGGTTCTCTGTGGAAGATGTCATGACGGTAAATTTTATCGCGCAGCGCTACATGATCGAATTAATGGTTGAACACATGGCGCGGGGCGATGCGATCGCGAGTGTGTCTTCTGCGGCAGGGTTGGGTTATCTGGGCAATATGGCAAATATAATACCGCTCATGCAGATCACCGATTTTGCTGCGGCGCGCAATTGGGTAACGGAGAATAAGACGCAACCCTGGTTGGAACCCTATTCCTTTTCCAAAATGTGCAGTATTTTTTACACTCTCAGAGCGGCCGCACTGATCACGCAAAAGACCGGTGTTCGCATCAATTGCACCGCACCCGGCCCGACGGATACGGCTATGATGCCGGCGTTTATCGAACAGGTTGACGCAGGGTTCTTTGACCGAATTCCAAAACCGATTGGGCGCAATTCCACGGCGGAAGAACAGGCTTGGCCATTGGCATTTCTCAACAGCGATGCTGCAAGTTATATCAGCGGTGAGAGCTTATATACAGATGGTGGTACCAGTGGTGGATTTATGACTGGCGTGCTGGATCCCTCCATTTTTATGTCTAAATCGAAGTAAAACGATTTTTTAATTGGCACGTGTTAAGCCATTTCAATAAGAGGAGATTAAAACCGGAAAAATATAGGCTATTCTGATTCTATATACCTTCGTTTTATGGATTGGGATGATTGATAACAATTTTTTCAAAGTTCAAGTCAAAACCAATATTATTTCGGTGGTGCGGATTATTGCTGTTGTCTTGGTTGGGTTGTTCGCGAATGTAGCCAAGGCAGAATACTTTCCCGTGGTAGCAGTTGAAGATCTGAGTAATCCAATTGAGTTATCACCCTATTTACAATTCTTCGAAGATCCAGATCGATCAGTTCAGTATGAAGATGTCGTGCAAGGCAAGTTGAATCATCGGTGGATCCTAAATACCAAAAAGGTATTTATCGGTGTGAATTATCAATCTCGTTATTGGTTTCGTTTTCATATTAGTTTAACACCTAAATTTGCTGAAGGGCAAAATCCTATACTGTATTTACCGATGCTATCGGCGACAATCTATAACCTAAATCTTTGGATACCGCAAGATGATGGTCATATTGAGTTGACGGAGACGGGATTTCTCCGCAGTTACAGTAAGCGCCATATTGATGCTGAAGTTTTCAGCTTTAACATGCCAAGGCAGATAACTGAATTTACCGTCATAGGCTGGGTGGATAATTATTTATTGGGTACACCTGCCTCTGTACCCTTACAGATATTGTCAGCTGATCGGTGGCGCGCTGAGTTGCAAAAACGCCGGGGCATTATCATCGCATTTTATTCGGCGATGATTATTCTGTTGCTCTACAACTTCTGTTTGCTGGCTAGTTTGCGTGAATCGCTTTATTGCTATTATTTAGCGTTTTTAACGGCTTCCATTTTATTGTGTGCGTTTATTGACGACACCATAGGGCGATGGTTTTTTGCAAATCAACCCGAACTCAACTACCGTCTGCTGTTTTTGGTCAGTCATTCGATGTTCTTTTTCTATTCCTTCTTTGTTTGGGAGGGGTTGAGCCGCTTTTACTTTTCGCCAGTATTGCGAAAATGCTATCCGATTTTAATGGTTTCATTTTTTCTGGTTGCATTCTTTAATCTATTGTTTAATCCCATACGACTGCAAAACATTACACTCAATGTGAGTGGTTCAATTTGGCTTTTCTTGAGCATATGCGTTATCGCTGTTGCTATTCGCAAAAGAGTTCCCACTGCCGTTTATATCCTTTGTGCGGAGTTATCTGTGCTTTCCGGCGCGATGATATTTCTCCTTATGCTTAACGGGGTTATGGTTTTTTATCCTTATTCCATCTGGTCCTTGCATCTGGGCTTTTTTGGTGAAGCCCTATTGCTCTCGCTCGCTCTGGCGGCACGCACTCGACATTATCAAATTGCTGCGATCAGAAATCTTAAAAAATTTGAAGATCTCTACGAGCAAGCACACGAGGGACTCTTTCAGTATGATTTTCACAGCAAGTTAATAAAATGCAATTTAACCTTTTGTCGATTGTTCGGTTATGCCTCGAATGAGGAGCTGCAACGGCGACAAAGTGAGGATGGCGCAGAGAGCGAGTTTAATCGCTTTATGAAAGAAGCCAGCAAGGCTTTGGTGATGAATGGCGGAAGTTTTTCAGCCTTGGAATTTTTGATTAAGAATGAAAGTACTACTATCCCTGCATGGGTGGTGCTTTCTATGCGCTTGATCAAGGATGCGCATGGTCAGCCTGTTTCGGTTGAGGGCTCTTTGATTGATATCAGTGAGCGAAAACTTAAGGAGACTGCCGAAGCAAAGCGTCAAGAGGCTGAGCGCAAGCATGAATTAAGTGATGCAAAAACCCAGGCGAAGAGTCAGTTTCTTGCGACCATGAGCCATGAGATTCGCACACCGATGAATGGTGTCGTGGGAATTTCAAAATTGCTCGATATGACAACACTCGATACTCAACAAAAGCAGTATGTTTCCATTATTCGCAAATCCAGCGAAATGTTGATTGAAATTATCAACGACATTTTAGATTTTTCAAAAATTGAAGCTGGCAAACTGGAAATAGAGGTTATTGAATTTGATCCCCGCAAAATGGTGGATGAATGCGTATCGTTGTTCACCATGCAAGTGGCGGAGAAGGGTTTTCCCTTGATCATCGACTTTAGTCCCTTGGTCCCTAAAACCATCTGGAGTGATCCTAATCGCATTAGGCAAGTAGTTATCAATCTCCTAAGCAATGCATTTAAATTTACTGAACAGGGACAAATTGTCTTAAAGGTCACTGCAGAAGAGCTGGATCAGATACAGTGGATTCGTTTTGCCGTAGAAGATTCTGGCGCCGGCTTAACAGAAACTCAAAAAAATAGGCTTTTTAATCAGTATGCACAGGCAGAAAAATCTACCTCAAGAGAGTATGGCGGTACAGGCTTGGGGCTGTCGATATGTAAAATGTTGGCGGAGCTCATGGCAGGCGAAATCACCGTTGATAGCGTGATTGGCAAGGGTTCGACGTTTAGTTTTACCATTCTTAATCATAAGACTGTCAATACTGAGTTGAAAACCTCAGGGGCGAATCACAGGGAACTATTTGCTGAAGAGCATGATGATAAATTGCTAATCCCTGCACTAAAAGGCAAACGGCTATTAATAGTGGCCTATAATGAACGCTTTTGCCTTTCCTATGAAAGATTGTGCAAAACCTGGGGGATGATCGTTGTCTCCTCGTGCGGTGACAATGAGCTAAGCACATCAATGTTATTGGGTACTGATTTATTGTTGGTGGATGAAGAAATATATCGAAAAAATATGTGCCGTGAGCTGATTCAGAAGGTTGCGGTTAAAACTCTGGTGCTTACATCACCCCTCAGCACCTCATTCAACATATCATCAACTACCAGTGACATCGCATCGAAAAATCCTATCACCCTCAATAAGCCCTTAGAGATGAATGCATTGAAAGAAGCCCTCCTATCGCTAGTTACGGGTATTGCAGCTGTTACAACTACAGCACAGGATGGACCTGGCAAAGCTACGGCGCCATCGAGTGGCGAAATTACGGTGTTAGCGGTGCAAGATAATCCGGTGAGTCAAGTTGTTCTGCAGGAAATGTTGAAAATGCTCGGTGTCAAATTACATCAGGCAGCCAATATGAATGAGGCCCTAAGTAAGTACAAAAAATTTATCGAAAAAAGTGGCAGTCGCTATGATCTCTTATTTATCGATATTGAAATGCCCTATCAAAATGGTTTTGAAATTGCAAAAATTATTAGGAACCATGAGGAGCAGGAGAGCATTAAGCCGGTCACTATTGTCGCAATCTCTGGTCACACCACCATGGGTAGCTCGCAAAGCGTGAAGGCGGCGGGCATGAATAGCACTATAATAAAGCCGATTAAATTTGATGACTTGACTGAACTGATTAACCGCTTTTGTAGAAGCGCAATTCACTCAAAAGATGAGTCGCCAGATTCTGTTGAGAAATGAAAATGTCTACTGCTTTTCTTTACAAGACATGTGACATGTTATAAAGTTTCCTATCGTGGTTGAATATTGTTTATGTAGGAGCGGCTTTTCTCGTTCCCACGCTCCTGAGGGTGTCGTAAAAGTCTAACGGTGGGCGGTGCCCACCCTACATTTAGAGCCAAGTATTGCGAATTAGCACTACTTGTAGGGTGGGCACTGCCCACCAAATTACTTTTGCGACAGCCTCAGGAGCGTGGGAACGAGAGCAGAATTAAACAAGTATATTTGCGACAACTTCTTTAGCCGCGATATAACTTTCACTGTTTGACATTTTTGACAGCAACGGAGGCATCATGAAAGTGAGAGTTGACTATGATTTGTGTGAAGGTAACGCTTATTGTATGCGAGATTGTCCTGAGGTCTTTCAAGTCGATGAAAATGACAACATCACGATATTAGTCGATGAAATTCCAAAAGCACACCTTGTTAATGTCAAGGCTGCTGTGCTCAGTTGCCCGCGACAAGCGCTGTCATTAGAACCTTAACCAACGGATGATGGAGGGAGTGTCCATGTTACCTGCCAAATTAGCTCTAGCAGACAAAACGGCATTAATTGTAGGTGGTTCGCGAGGTATTGGCTTAGCAATCGCTGAGTTATTTGCAAAGCAGGGCATAAGAGTTGTTATTATGGCTCGCAGTGCGGCCTCGCTGCGCGAAGCGGTTGCGCAGATAGGCGAAAATACGCTAGCAATTACCGCTGATATCGCTGATCCAGAATCGGTGCGCGAGGCTTTTGCGCAGTTAAAGTCAGAGTGTAGCGGTTTGGATTTTTTGATAAATTGTGCTGCTGTTGCTGATCTTATAAAAGTGGAGCAGGTGAGCGATGCGCTGATAGAACATCATATGCGCACGAACGTCATGGGCATGATCTATTGTTGCCGTGAAGCTATACCGTTGCTGCGTCGATCCTCCTGTGCAACGATCATCAATATGTCTTCCGATTCAGTTTCAGATCCCTTTCCTTATCTTACATTGTACGCCACGACCAAAGGTGCTGTTGAAGCATTTACCAAAGCATTGCGGCGCGAATTAAAAGCTGATGGTATCCGTGTCACACTGGTGCGGCCAGGGCCTACGACCACCAGCTTTGCCAGCAGTTGGAACCCGGAATTATTTGGTGATGCTATCGAGGTTTGGCACAAAGGCGGGTATTTAAAGTTGAATGAAGATGGCGGCAGTTCAACGATGCAGGCGAGTACTGTTGCGGAGTCTATTCTGAATATTGTTAATCAACCGTTGGATAGTTATGTAGAATTTATGGAGATTCGTCCACGCTAACATTTTCTTTCAGCTTCGCCACAATTTTATCGGCGCGCACCATCAACGCTTCTGATTCAGCCAAGATGGTTTCTCCTAACATAACAGTACTTATAGCCTTCACTTTTTTATCACTCACTATTTCACAGTGGGCGTGCAATGATAATTCCTCGTATAAAGGAACCGGTTTGCGATAGTTAATCGTTAATGCTGCGGTAACACAGGGTATCCCGGTTGCCTGGGTCGCTAACGCTGCAAGCTGATCACAGATCATTGCGGTAATTCCGCCATGGGCAAATCCCACTAAGCCCATATGGCGTTTATTGAGAGTAGTGCGGCCGCTAACGCAATCTTCTTTTAGTGCTAACTGAATATCAGGCCGACAGGGATTGCAATCTCCCATGATGGGGCTCAACGGCAGGGCGCGATGTGGATTACTGTAGTCTTGGCCCGCATAGAAAAGTCCGGAATAAGGTCCGCTGTGCGGTGTCGCCTCCAAAAGGGTGCTGACTTTATCGATAGCACAAATCGATTCATCTATTGCTGAATTATCGATGTTGGTGTTAACCACTGCATCATTTAAACGGCGTGCCGCTGCGGCGAGTCTTGCCATCGCCTCGATGCGTATAAGCTTGAGTTCATCTTTTTCAAGGGTCATTTAGCTTGTCTCATTGCTTATGCAATGGTTAGGGTACGCCGCGCGGCTATGCCTGTTTTTTTATAGGTGATAGGTACACTGGTAAACCCGCGAACATTGCTCGAATGCACATAGGCCAGATTATTTTTATCAACGGCATACTCTGGGAAACGCCTATGAAACTCTTCCAGGGCAATTTTACCTTCGAGTCGAGCGAGATTGGCACCCAGACACAGATGCTGTCCGTGACCTAAAGAGAGTTGACGATTAATCTTGCGATGAATATCAAGAGCGTCAGGAGAGTCAAATTCACGCTCGTCGCGACAGGCGGCGCCGGTAATTAGAATAACTCTATCTCCTTTGGGAATCGTTGTGCCATACATGTCAATATCGCGCAGTGCAATTCGACCCTGATATTGCGACGGAGGATCAATGCGCAGTAGTTCTTCGACGGCATTGGGAATCATCTCGGTGTTGGCCGCAATTTCAGCCCGTTGTTTGGGGTGCTGATCGAGATGGTAGATCGCCATGCCAAAAAACTTTGTGATGGTTTCATTGCCTGCCGCCGTGAGCAAAGCGAAAAAGCCAAGAATCTCGTCAATACTCAGACCTCGTTCTTGTCCGTCCTCATCTTTAGCTTTGGCGTGAACCAGATATGACATCATGTCATCCGTCGGCTGGCGCTGCCGCTCATGAATACACTGGAGAAAATACTCTCTGGATTTCATTCCGGCTTCTATCGCCGCGCGTGGCGGCATGGGCTCGCCGGGTGTTCTGGTCAATGTGATGTTTGACCACTCGCGAACCATGTCTCTGTCTTCTTGCGGAATCCCCAGCATGCTGCTGATGACATCCATGGGGAATTTTGCGGAAAAATCTTCGACGACATCGAAGTTTTCTTGATCCATGAAACTATCGAGATAGTTATTAACAATCGCTCTGATTTGCCCCTCAAGTGCTTTGATCTTGTTCGGCGTAAATGCTCGGCTGATGATACCGCGATTGCGGTTATGTTCAGGCGGATCCATGGCAATCATCATAGGTACAAACACCGGTGATTCTAGGGAAGGACCTGCCGATGAGCTAAACGTTGCCCAATCATGGGTAGCATTCCAAACATCATCAAAGCGTGTAAGCGCCCAGAAACCTAGCGCTGGATTATGGTAGAGCGGCGCGCTATCTCGCAGGTATTTATAGGTCGGGTAGGGATCTCTATGTATGTCGTACGAAAAAGGATTGTATTCCATGCTTGCTTGCACCTGTGCGTATTTAGAGATATCTAGAGAGTGACGCGACTGCCGGAGTCGAGTATTATGGGCAATTATTACAAGGCGAATGTCTTATTATGAATTCTATGGGACCGTTGAACTGCTGTCAACTCCTGACCTTCGCTAGACTAAATCTGATGATTTGAATGCATTGCAGTCAAATAAAGTGTTTCTAGCATACTCATTACTAAAATAGGTAGTTATCTACTAAGCTACTTAGAAAAATATGCTTTCGTTATATGAAGAGCGCGGTTTGATAGGAGAGTAACAGTGGAACAAGGACAAAAGCTGTTAAAGACTGTGCTATTTTGTTGGGCCTGTCTGTTTTCGGTGAGTTTATTTTCGGTAGGTACGCTGGCCGACATTGTGGTGGTGGTAAACCCGCAACTCAAAGTGAAAGCCCTCACTACACAACAAATATCTGATATTTTCCTTGGTAAAACCAATGAGCTGCCGACCGGTGAGCCAATCACTCCTGTGCTACAAAACGAAGGCGGGACCATTCACGAAGAGTTCAACCTTCAAGTACATGGTCGAGATAAGAAACAGTTGCGGGCTTATTGGTCGCGGTTAGTGTTTACCGGCAAAGGAAATCCTCCGCCCTATTTCGACGATGCCGAAGAAGTAAAAGATCAAATCAGCGATAACCCAGAAATTATCAGCTATATCGATAGCAGTGAAGTAGATGAAAAGGTCAAAGTTGTTGGTCACTATCCATAATAAAAAGCCTAGATAAATAGCTTAAATAGCTGATACATGTGTGAGGGTGGGGAGAGCAAGAATGGCGCGGCAAAAAATAGGTAAACGCTTATTACTGGTTTTTATCAATGTCCTGTGCATTGCATTGATCTCTACCTTTTCATTGGCAGAAGACGCCCAACAGCTTGAACAACGAGTCAAGTCACTGGAGCATGAACTTAAAACGCTTAAAGATAAAAACCGCAGCCGAGACAAAAAAGTGAATGTGCGTTTTGCTGAAATGGAACAGCGAATTAAAATTCACGGTTTCGCATCAGCCGGTCTCACGAAGGAAACCAAACTCGATAAAGCCGTGGAAACGCAAGATTTGAGTAGGGTAGGTGTGCGTTTCTCTTTTGACGTCAACGAAAAAACGGAAGTAGTTGTGCAGACATTGTCAAAACACTCTTTCGATAATTACTCGATCAGAACTGATTGGGCTTATCTAAGTTATCAGGCGACACGAAATTTAACCCTTCGTGCTGGACGAATTTCACTGCCTTTCTATCTTTTTTCCGACTATTTACAGGTAGGTGTTGCCTATCCTTGGGTTAAGCCGCCCGCTGAACTTTATTTTTTGGACTCCACCAGCAGTGAATTATTTGACTTGTTGTACCGGAAAAGTGTCGGCGATCTTAATACGCTCACTCAGCTATGCATAGGGCGAATGGTGGACCAGCAAGAATTCAGTGGCATGGTAATCGACATTCAGGGTGATGATATGGTTGTGCTCAATACCCAGTTGACCTATCACAACTGGACAGCGCGTGTTGGCCTAACACAAGCCTCAGTGACTAATGAATACGACAACTCAGCGATTGGTACTATGTTGTCAAGCTTGGATGATCGCGTGCTTGCGCTTGGTTTAGGGAACGTCGAGGCATACCGCGATAAAATCGCTTACAACAATGCCGGAATTATTTGGGACAATGGGCAAACGATGGTAATTAGTGAAGTCTATGAGTCGCGGTTTAGTGAGAGCATAGCAGGCAATCTGGAAGGTATTCATATTTTGGCAGGATACCGACTGGATGATTGGATGCCCTATATTTATGGCGCCAAACTCCGAACATCTAATGATGATGATCGTGAGGAGGCAATCGAATTGGATTCTAGTCTACTTGTTTTGCGAACTTTTAATGTACGCCAAGCCACTGCCGGTTTAGGCATACGTTGGGATATCCTCACCGGATTTGTCATGAAATTACAAGCTGAACGGGTTGGTGGGTTTGAAGGTACCTTGGGATCTTTGGGTAAGGCTGCAGGGCGCGACCACTATTGGGAATATAACTTGGTTTTTGATGTGGTGTTCTGATGGGAGGAGTGTAAATTGCTAAAGCTTCTTTCTAATGGTAGCAAGCAGACCCATAAGCTTTTCTTGATTGATGGGTTTTGCAATATAGCCATCCATACCAGCAAGAGAGCACTGATCAATTTGCTCTTTCATGACATGAGCACTTAATGCGTAAATAGGCGTCGAGATCAACGAATGTAGCTGTTCCCATTCACGTATAGCTTTCGTAGAATCAAGGCCATTGAGTCTCGGCATTTCATAATCCATTAAAATAATATCAAAATCGGTTTTGTTCTGTAACGCAGTCTTATATGTCTCTAATGCTTCATAGCCATCTTTTACAGTCGCACACACATGCCCCATATTTTCGAGTATTTTGCTAATGACAAGTTGATTCACTGAATTGTCTTCAGCAATAAGAATATTAAGCGTTGCTGGTGATGATAGCAGGTGAGGGGATGCCTCAGCTGGAACAGGTAGCGGGCTAACAGCCGGAGCACTATCGAGAGGAATGCTGATGCAGAATTTTGATCCTGTCCCCAGTTTACTTTCGATCTTCGCGGTGCCGCCCATCAGCTCAATCAGGTGGTAACAAATAGATAAGCCTAAACCCGTGCCGCCATATTTTCGCGTGGTGTCTGCTGTTGCCTGTTTAAAGGGTTGAAAAAGATCTTTGATGACGTTCTCAGCGATACCGATGCCTGTATCTCTCACGGTTATGATTACCTCGTCCTTTGCCGAGCAGCCATTAGCGTTTATTTGCAGGGAAAGAACGACACTGCCTTGATCGGTAAATTTTATCGCGTTACCCAAAAAATTAATCATGATCTGGCGGATGCGCGTAGGGTCACCGATATAAGATTTCTTAAGATCAGGGGATACGTCGAGCACCAAATCCAGATTCTTTTCTGCGGCTTTGATTTTAAAAATGTTGATTGCTTCTGTGGCAATCTTTTCAAGATCAAACGGCGTAGATTCGAGCTCCATTTTGCCCGCTTCTATTTTGGAGAAATCTAAGATGTCATTGACCAGGGAGAGTAATGTATTGGCGCATGAGGTGATGATATGGCTGTAGTTGACATCCGTAGGGTCGCGCAAACTCTCACTTAACAATTGGCTGATGCCAATGACACCTGTTAAAGGAGTGCGAATTTCATGACTCATTTTTGAGAGAAAATCACTTTTAGCTTGCGTGGCTCGCTCAAGAGCCTGGTTGATATTAGATAATCTGTCCTGTGCCTCTTTAAGACCGAGAGCAGAGCGAATTCGTGCGACGAGTACAGGATATTTGGAACCCTTGACGACAAAATCATGTGCCCCTAAGTCCAACGCTTCTATAACATTACTATCAGCATCTTGCCCAGAAAGCATGATCACCGGAATGTGTTGCACTAAACTGATTTTTTTCATAACTCGAATGGTTTCAAGTCCACCGATGATCGGCATGTCCACATCTAAAAGTACCAGATCAGGCTGCTGCTGGACTAACTGCTGTAATCCAATGAGTCCAGAAGAGGCTATATGGACATTGTGCCCGTCCGCCTCAAGGTAGGAGCGAGTCATCTCTATACATTCAATGACATCATCGATAATTAGTATTGTCGCCATAACAAGTGTCAGACCTAGAAAACTCAGTTGCTCGCCACTCAGCAACTGCACCTGCGCCGCTGTAAGTGTTTACTCTCGGTGCTCTATCTCCTGCATGCAGTTATGCGGAAGCCGTTCCTATTAAGTTTAGCAGTAGTTCAGTAAGTACAGAGTTTTCTAGGTTAAAGTGGCTATACTTTTCCGGACACTTTTTCTCGTACTCTTTAACGTACTCCTTAAACGTACTCTTACTCAAGGCTCACGCCAGGAATAGCATTAGTCAGGTCATAACTGTCGAAGTGGAGCTTTTTATTAAAATATCTGACGTATGACAATATATAGAGGTTAAAATATCACTTTAAGTTCATATATAGACTTATAAAGAGATTTATTAGAATTATATTTGACTAACGTCAGAAAAATAGTAGTATGCCTTCCTATGAATACAACTGCCACCAACAGTACGACCAAACATTCTAACGCCGAAAAACCTGGCCGCGCTGCCCAGCAGCGCAGCATTGATACGCGTCAAAAACTTTATGTTGCGGCACTGAGTGAGTTCAGGCGTGTAGGGTTTGCCAATGCACAGATTGATGTCATAGCCGAAGCAGCTGGCGTCTCACGCGCCAGTTTTTATTTCCACTTTAAAACTAAAGAAGACGTGTTGCGCGAGCTTCAACACCGGCGTGCAGTGGGAATGGCGGAGCGCTTTCGACTGTCGGTAGAAGAGTTACCTACGAAAACACCGAAGTCAGTACAGTCCTTTTTGAAGTTAACGCTGAATGCCATTCTCAACGAAGTGGAGGCACAGAGTGATCCCGAACTACTGCGAGAGCTACTGGCGCTGCAAATACGCAGCCCATATAAAGAGGCCGCCAGCGATCCCGTGGCTAATGCGGTACTGGATTTCTTCAACAAAGCTGCGGAGTTGGGTTGGGTGCGATCGGATATTTCTCCACGGGAATTGGCCAGGGCATTTATGAGTTGTGTTTTTACATTGCTAATGGAAGCGGCCGAACCACAGAGCCGGCAGCGTCAGGGTTACGGCGGTATTATCCAGATATTTTTACGCGGGGTATCGCCTTAGGAATCGGGGTCAGAATCGGGGTGACCCTAGGGCTTCAAAAAATAACAGGAGTGAACTTAGAGATGAGTAACGACCCATACATTATCATCACCGCAGATACCCACGCCGGTGCGTCGGTGGATGCCTATCGTGAATACCTTGAGCCAAGTGAACGCACTGAGTTTGATGAATGGCGCAAGAGTTATCGCAATCCCTCACAAAAACATGTCGGCAGCAAGAAAAGTAAGAATTGGGATTCCGCAGAGCGTCGCAAGGATCTGCAGGCCGACGGCGTGGTGGCAGAAGTTATCTATCCCAACACTGTCCCGCCGTTTTACCCCATGGCTTTTCACGTTGCCCCACCACCAAACCCCGAGCAATACCGGCGTTACCTGGCTGGCTCGCGCGCCCACAACCGTTGGCTGGCAGAGTTTTGTGCGGAGGAGTCGGTGCGTCGGGCTGGTATTGGCCTTATCCATTTGAACGACATTGATGACGCTATTGAGGACGTGGAGTGGATTGCCAAACAGGGTTTGCGTGGTGGCGTGTTACTGCCCTTACCCTCGCCATCGGATACCCATCTGCGGCCGTTAAATCATCCCGATTACGATCGGCTGTGGGCGGCTATTCAAGACTGTGATCTCGTTATAAATCATCATTCCGGCCAAGGCTCACCGCAATATTGCGAGGGGCAGGGCTCTAGCGCACTCTGGGCAATGGAGATGTCCTTCTTCGTGCAGCGCGGCTACACCCATCTGATTATGGGTGGCGTTTTCGAGCGCTTTCCCAAGTTGCGCTATATTCTGACGGAATCGGGAGCCTCCTGGGCACCCAAGGTGATGCGCGGCATGGACAGCATGTATTTGGCGTGGAAAGCAGGCGCCATTGGCGAGATCGATACCTCGAGGGATCCGGCTCTAAAAGAGTTACCCAGTTTCTACGCCAAACGCAATTGTTGGTATGGTGCAAGTTTTCCCTCGCTTGCCGATATTAAGGGGCGGGAAACTGTCGGTGTTGATCGAGTGCTGTGGGGCAATGACTATCCGCATTACGAGGGCTGCTATCCTTATTCGCGTGAGAATATGCGCTATGCCTTTGCTGGCGTAGAGGAAAAAGAGGTGCGTATGATGCTGGGGGAAAATGCCGCCAAACTTTACGGATTTGATCTTGATGCATTGCGTGCGACGGCCAAAGAAGTCGGCATAACGCCATTGCACGTCGCCCAGCCGCTGGAAAAGATTCCGGCCGACTCGACGTGCATTACTTTCCAGCGGGCGAGGGTAGAAAAAATGCTCGCGGCTGCAGATGTCTAAGCGGAATCTAGGTTTAATATTTCCTAGGCCCTATTCACCAACGGCACTCTCGTCCTCACTAATACCATGGGAGTCAAACCACACAGTAAAATACTCTTCGAGGAGTTGATCAATGGCCCTGGAAGCGTGATATCGTTCCAGGCGTTGTTGAAACGCTGGGATGTATTGTTTACAAGGTGAATTTTTAGAAAAGGCAAAGTACTCGTCCAATGTCACCAAGGGCTGATCGAGGACAATGATTTCTTGTTTGGCGTTTTCTTTGCTGCCGCCTTTTATGCGTTCTTTTATGAGGTACAGCATATAAGTAACCTTAGGGCCGGCCACGTAATCAACTCGTCCTAAAAGTAATTTCTTAAAACCTTGTTCAATCGTTTCGGTGTATTCGATATCAAGATTGATCAGCCAGAAGTTATCAAACTCTTCACCAAAGCTGGTGCCTAGAGTGACATTGCCAGTTTTTCCTGTTAAGTCATCCCAAGAGTCAAAGGTAAATTGCTTTTTATCTCGAACAAAAACGGATTGCACTGCTGCGGTTATGGGTGGGTCAATGTAATCTAGATACTTTAGCCGCGCTGCACTTTTCCTCACGCCGAGGAGTAGATCTACTTTTCCCTGTTTGGCGCGTAACAAAACACGTTTCCATGGTCCTCCCTCGTCAGGCACGACTTTAATGCCGAGTTCGCTAAAAATTTTGGTGGCGAGTGCGACAGAACTTCCTATCAGATGGTCGCCATTATTTGTCCAGGTGAGAGGGGGATAATTCTGGTCGCCTGAGACGACAACTTTGCCATCAGCGCAAGCTTGGGCGTTACTGCTAGCAAATAATACAAGCAAAAAAAAACTTAAAATTTGTTTTTCTACACTCATTTTCGCGAGGATCATCGATTGTGTTTTGCACTCTTAACTTGCTATTAAAATAACAGTAAAGCAGAAAATTCCGAGGAGTGAAATGTTATGGTCTATAGTTAAACCTATATTCCAACCACCTATTTTTGACGATCAAATATGATGATTTTTAGTTGAGCACTGTTAATCTTTATGGAAAAAACACATACGCATTGGAATAAGTGATGAGGGGATTTCGCTATCAATCGCTATTAGCCAATAAATTACTCCGCTATATTTTTGGCGTTTATCTGTTATTTGCCTTTTCAATTACCTGTTGGCAGCTTTATCTCGAATTTGTTAACGAACGAAAAAAAATTCAGAGTGAAATAGAGCTTATTGGCACTACATTTAAACCGATTTTCAGTTATGCACTTTGGAGCCTCAATGATCAGCAAATCGACTCGAATCTCCGTGGCGTCATTCTAAACAACAAAATTATTGGTGTGCAAATACTGGATGCTGAAGGCATGAGGCTCAAAGCCTTTGGCACCATCATTGACAATGATCTCAAGATCATCGATATAGGCGATGATCAGGAGGTGAAAGATAGCCGATACAGCAATTCAGTTATTTCCACGCTTTATGAGCACAAAATTCCGATTGATTACCACAGCCGTTACCATGGCACGGAAAAAGTGGGAACACTGGTGCTCTATTCAAGCTCTGATGTTGTGATAAAAGAAGCTCGGCACACATTTTTTATTACCATCTTTAATGCCCTGTTAAAAACAGCCGTGCTTTGGTTGGTCGCATTTACTATTCTACGAAAATTTGTTTCAAATCCTTTGTCAGCACTGACGCATTCTATGGAGGAATTCCATATTTACAATGCAAAAGGCCCCCCACAAGACAATGAATTATCTTTTACTACTGCACAATCCATGAATATTGTCGATTTCAGCGAAACATTCGATTTTTTTGCCACAGATTCTAAGCAAGTCGTGTTAAACCGGAATGAACTTGACGATGCTATCGCAACTTTCGAAGAGGTTAAAACCGCCATCACTGTCCGCAATAAGGCGGTAGAAGACGCTAGACTGGTGGCTGAAACAAGTCTGATAAAATTCGAAGAGCTATTTAAAAACTCCACGGAGGGTCTCTTCCATTACGACATTAAAACCAAAGCGATTGAGTATAATCTTTCGCTGGTCAGGTTATTGGGCTACAGCGAGATCGATGAATTAAGCAGTGTTATAGCTGATGAACTACTCAGAATAAGCCCGGAGAGTTTTGGTTTTTTCCACCATGAAGATGTTGTTGTCGTTACTGGCAAGGAAGTCTCGTACAACAGGCCGAGGGACAATGAACAGTTCTGGGTAATGATCTCATTAAGAAAATTAACCGATAACGAAGGCCGACCTTTTTTAATCGAAGGCTCGATTGTTAATATCACGGACAGAAAACAGAAAGAAGAAGCTAATCGGCAACGCCAGATTGCCGAACTTGAAGCTGAGGTGCGGAGCGGCTTTTTAGCCGTCATGAGCCATGAAATTCTCACCCCACTTTACGGCGTGCTTGGCATGTCAGAACTGCTGAAATCAACCCCGTTAAATACCAAGCAGAAAAAATTCCTCAATACCTTAGCGCAATCCGGGGAGAATCTGCAAAGTGTGATTAACAATGTGCTTGATTACTCGAAACTGGAGTCGGGTAAAATTATATTAGAAAATGTCGAATTTGATCTGTACTCATTAATTGAGGAATGCGTGGACACCATCAATCCTAAAGCGATCGAAAAAAAGCTCGAATTACTGATTGAGTTTGATCAAAGTTGCCCGTGCTATATCATTTGTGATCCCATCCGTTTGAAGCAAGTAATCAATAATTATTTAGGCAATGCGTTAAAATTTACCAAACAAGGTTGCATTAAACTTCGGCTTAGCAGTGATTGGTCAAATCAAGCTGCCGAGCTAAAACGTAGACTAAAGGTAGAGGTTGAAGACACAGGTATTGGCCTCACGAGAACGCAGCAAAGAGAATTATTCAAGAGTTTTACGCAGGTTGATAACTCCACTACACGCCAATTTGGTGGTGCAGGATTAGGCTTGGCCATTTGTCGGCAACTATGTGAACTCATGGGCGGAGAAGTTAATGTTAGAAGTGCGTTGGGTAATGGGTCCTGCTTCTGTGCCGTTATAGAATTCAGTGAAGGCAGGGAGAACCAACAGGCTGAAAAAGAATTCCTCCATTTCTTTAGGGAGCAACCGCTTGCCGCTAATGAAATGAAAACGTTATTGCGAAAATTCAAAGGGCTTCCCTCGGTTGCAGAGAAAACTGAGGCAGAAAACAGCGATGCAGATAAATTCAGAGGAATGCATATACTGGTTGCGGAAGACAATAAGATCAATCAATTCGTTATGCAGGAGCTCTTAGATCGCCTAGGTGTTTCAGCGGTATTTGCTGACAACGGTAACGAAGCGATTAATCTTATTAAATCATCGAGTGACAAGTTTAATCTTGTGCTCATGGATTGCGAAATGCCGCTCATGGATGGCTTTGAGGCCACGCAGACCATTCGACAATGGGAGCGTATGGATCAAAAGCGAATTCCCATTGTGGGATTAAGTGCACACACACTTGAAGAGCATAAGCAGAACGCGTTAGATGTAGGTATGGACAGCTACCTTACCAAGCCGATTGATCTTAAAACCCTGAGCGATACATTAGCATCGCTTGCTACATCTGAGCGCTCTGATGCAAAACAAGCACTTTTAACCCAGAATGCAATCACGGCAGGTGATCTAAGTGAAGGTGATCTAAGTAAAGATTCCCTGCTGCCCAGTGAAATAGACACTGTGATTGAGATAGAAGACTTTTTGGATATCGCTAGTTTACAACAACATGTCAAAGCGCTGGGTGCTGAAAAGGTGGGAAACCTCATCGCAAAAATGCAGGCGAACATTGGTGCGCGACGCGCGGAGATCTGTGCAGCGATTGATGCGCAGAATATTGAAGGTATACGCCAGGCTGCACACAGTATTGTGGGAATAGTTGACTTCTATGGTCTAAACGCGCTATCAACTTATGTGGCTAAGATTCAGGGTTTCGCCAAAAATTCTGCAATTGATCTGATCAAAGATATCGAGCCAGAGTTTATAATCTGTTGGGATAAATCGATGCTGGCCGCCGATAAATTTAGGAAGGACTTACTATGAATCAATTGAATTCGGTTCAATCTCCGGGGAGAGTTCTATTGGTTGAGGATGATGAAAGCATCCGAGAACTCACGGCGGAATATTTTGTGAAAGAGGGCTACACGGTCTTTCAAGCCGGCTGTGCCGAAGATGCAGATAAAATTATCGCTGAGCACGACATAGAACTTATGGTAGCCGACATCCAGCTGCCTGGTGAAGATGGTTTGAGTCTTATCCGTCGAGTGCGGGCTAATAGTGACATGGGCATTTTTTTGATTACGAAAAAAAGTGAACTGATGGAACGGGTTATTGGTATTGAGATGGGGGCTGATCTCTATATCGTAAAACCCTTTGATTTTAGAGAGCTGCTCGCCTACACCAAAGGGATGATTCGCCGGGTAAGGGGTTTTTCTAAATCGAAGAAAGCCAAAAACAATCAACTAGAGATTAAATCTATTCACTTTAACGGTGTCACACTGCTACCCAATGAACGAGAAATTATTAGTGGAAACTCTTCATGTGGAAACCCCTCACACCGTGAACAGTTAACGCGTGATGAATTCTTTCTTTTAATGGTATTCCTCAATAATCCGAAACAGGTACTGTCCCGAGACGCGCTAATCGACGCTATCCACGGTTCGAGTTATATTGCCAATGACAGAGCTATCGACGTCTTGGTTCGACGGCTACGCAAAAAAATCCAGGATGACTCTTCTGCAACAGAAATTATTGCTTCAATCTATGGCGAGGGCTACATATTTAAAGCCGAGGCAGAGTTTGATTAGTTGCTCTTCTCGTTGCCCATCTTGTTAGCCTCATCACGTTAGACGCTTGCAACCAATATACCGCATTTTTATTATACATGCCACTTGTCTTATAATGAAATTTATTATATAAGACAGATGGCCTATATAAATTAAAAAAGCGTGGAGTTGTCACTATCATGTTTGTAACTTCTTTGGTCGGTATTACAGCATACGGTACCTACATCCCCCAAACGAGACTGCCATTGGCATCGATTAATGGTGGCCGAGTGAAAGAAGGGGGTGCTGAAAAAGCAGTAGCTGCTTTTGATGAAGACGCGATAACCATGGCGGTTGCCGCCGCTGTTGATTGCCTTCACAATTTTGATCGGGAAACAGTAGACGCTATCTATTTTGCCTCGACCACATCCCCCTATCGAGAAAAGCAAGCCGCCGCTTTAATTGCAAAGGCGCTCGACCTGCCGAGGCATATTGTCACCGTAGACTACAGTGGTACGTTGAGGTGTGCAGCGGGGGCATTGGTTGCAGCGATTAATGCCGTTAAGGCAGGTACTGCGAAAAATATTTTGGTGATTGCGAGCGACAGCCGCCTAGCCGCACCACACTCAGCGCTGGAACAAAATTTGGGTGATGCCGCCGCCGCATTTTTAATTGGCGATAACAATGTTATAGCAAGTTTTGAAGACAGCTATGCTATTGCGGATGAAATCCTGGATATCTGGAAAGGCGAACATGATCACTATATCAAATCATGGGAGGATCGGTTCACGACGCTCCATGGCTATGAAGTTAATACCGTAGAAGCCTGTAATGGGTTGCTCGCCAAAATGGGGCGGGGAGCCAAGGACTTTACTAAAGGTGTGTTTTATTCGCCTGATGCACGCAGCATCAATGCTGTGGCAAAATCAGTGGGATTTAGTACGGAACAGTTACAAAATTCCCTCTTCGGCCAGGTCGGCAGTTGTGGCTCCGCGTATACGCCCTTGTTGTTGGCGGCGGCACTTGAATCAGCGGACAAGGGAGATAAAATTCTTGCTGTGTTCTATGGTGATGGCGCAGAGGCAATCGCTTTTTCTACGACCTCGGCCATTAACAGCTTTAAGCCTCGGCGGGGATTCTCATGGCATTTAAAACGGCGTAAGGCACTGCGTTCCTATGAGAGCTTTTTAAAATCACGCCATTTAGAGGCGAGCGAATTTGATCGACGGTCTGGCGATGGGATACCCGCTACGGTTCACTTCCGTGAACGTGACAATAATATCAGTTTTATAGCGCACCGCTGTACAGAATGCGGCACGCTACATTTCCCGGCATGCCGCGTGTGTTACACCTGTTACAGCAAAGATCATTTTGAAAATGTACGATTGTCTGATTTAAAGGGAAAAGTGCTGAGCTACTCCTTCGATTATTTTTTTCCCAGTCCCGAGCCACCGTTGGTGGTGGGTATGTGCGAAGTGGAAGGCGGCGCACGAGTCTATGTGCAAATGGCAGATGCAACACCTGACATGCTGTGCTGTGATCTGCCGGTAGAATTTGTTTTCCGAAAAATTCATGAAGCAGGCAATAAACCAAATTATTTTTGGAAAAGTATTCCGCTTGAGATAGACACCACAATAGCAGGGAAAACAGCATGAGCAGTGCAATTAAAAGTGCCATTAAAAGCGCAACTAATAAAGAGGGTATTCGCGATAAAGTCGCTATAGTGGGGGTCGGCTGTTGCAAGTTTGGTGAGAATTGGGATCAAAGCCCAGAAGATATGATTGTTGATGCGGCCTACGAGGCTTACGCAGATGCCGGCATCGCTGAGCCGCAAAAACAGATCGAAGCGGTTTTTTGTGGGTCGGTTTACCCTTCGCGTGGCACTGCTGAAGTTGCAGAGTCATTAAAACTTTTCGATCGTCCGGTGACTATGGTGCAGAATTACTGTGCCACTGGCACGGACGCGTTTCGCTGCGGTGTCTTCGCGATTGCCGCTGGGATGTACGATACCGTATTAGTTGTCGGTTTCGATAAACCCAAGGATCGAGGTGTGTCTGGGCCCAGTATCAGCATGAATACCGCTCGCGGTTTACCGATGACACCGGCTGGATGGTTTTCGCTTTGCGCCGCACGTTATTTTGAAAAGTATCAGGTAGGACGCGAACAGCTGGCAAAAATAGCCGTCAAAAATCATCACAATGGCACCTTGGCGCCAAAATCAATGTTAAAGCGTGAGATCACCGTGGAGGATGTGCTCAACGCGCGCATGATCTCCTGGCCGTTTGGACTCTATGATTGTGCCGCTCAGTCCGATGGCGCCGCTGCCGTGATTTTAACAAGCAAAGCTGTTGCAAAATCCTATCGCGCCGATCCCGTATGGGTGAAAGGGGTGAGTATCAGTTTGGCACCCAACCCGCAATCGGACCCGCATTTCGATTTTCTGGGCTGGAAACCCACCATAAGTGCCGCCGCCGATGTTTATCGGCAGGCGGGAATTACCAATCCGGGTAAAGAGATCCATATTGCGCAGGTGCATGATTGTTTTACCATGACCGAGCTTCTGACCTACGAGGATCTCGGCTTTATCGAAAGAGGTGCGGCGAAGGAGCATATTGAACACGGCACCTTTACGTTGCAGGGCGAACTACCTGTCAATACCGATGGCGGTCTTAAAACCTTTGGGCATCCAACCGGTGCAACGGGCATTCGCATGATTTATGAAAACACCTTGCAATTACAGGGCAGGGCTTTCAACCGACAAGTAAAAAATGCCTCGCTGGCGTTGAGCCACAATATCGGTGGTGCGCCGCAGGCCTGTGGCATAGCGATTATTGGCATAGATTAGGAGGAGTGTATGAGCGAAGCATCCGAACCACGTCATCATGAAAAAATGTGGGTCACACCCTTCATTTTACTTTGGGTGCTAATGCAGGCAGCGTTTGGTTTTCTTTTTATTGATTTTCTATGCAAGGTTATTCATTAGGTGTTAATTCATAACTGCCGGTGTTATCGACAACACTATGCCAAGCGGCAGGTATCGCAATAGAGGTGTAAATGCCTTCGATAAGCGCGGGACCCTGAATAGCTTGCCCCGGATGTAACTCGGCACCTTTATAAATGTTTATTTCAGTATAACCATTGCCAAAGTTAACCAGGCGTTGCTGTGTCGCAGAAGCATGCTGCTTTGTATCTATAAATTTAGTGTCTGTAAATTTAGTGTCACTATATTTAGTACCAAGGCGCTCAGCGCTTAAATACTCCGAAGAATAATCAGCGTTGGATTGGTTCGCAATGACCGCGCCTATGGCTGAAAAGGCTGCCGAATGATTGGGGATAAATATTCGTTTTATTCCCAAACTATGCGCCAGTTCAGCGGCAAATAGAGGTCCATTGCCACCACAGGCTATCAATGTTAGCTCATTGCGGTCGATTTGATTTGAGTTGATTAACTCATGCATTTTGTCAGTTAATTTTGCTTTTGCAGTATTAAAACAAAGCTTGGCGATCTCCTGCGGCTCGCGATCGGCAGGAGCAGTCAACAGTTTTTGAAACGTACCTGCAAGACCGTGCAAACGCAAATTGAAACTACCGTCGCCAAAAGTGAGTGCTGGCGAGAGCAGCCCCATGAGGAGTAATGCGTCGGTTAATGTTGGAATTTTTTCGCCTAGGCCATAACAAATCGGGTGGGTAGAGTGACTACCAGAGGATAATTCAAGTTGGCTTTTTTCATTATTGCTCTTAATAATGGAATGTCCGCCCAGCGGCACGCTAAGGGTCTGAACTTTTGAGTGAGCGACGACATTTTTTAAACTGGATTTTTCCTGTGTAGAGTCGAGCTGAATGAGGGAAAGATCGGTATTTTTACCGCCGATATCAAGGCAGAGAATAGTTGAATATCCTTTAGCGATTGCAGTAACTATTGCGGCCAAAAAACCATATCTGTGAAATTCATTGTTCACCGAGTTTGAATCTGCCTCGCCATTCGAGCCTTTTGGTTGAGTGGCGGAGGTTATTTTATGTTTGTAACCTAGAGTACTTAAACTCTCAGCTAAAGTGGTAAAAAAAGGCGGTCGTTTTTTTTGTGTTTTGGTTGGTCCTTCCTCGACTAAACTCGAATTAAGCACGATGTTGTTGACTTGTTGCAATAGATAACTGACATCAATATCCAACGACTGTGCGAGCCCATTAAGTCCTTGAATGACGCCTGAATGACTATCTTTTACGGTGGTTAATCTTTTGCAAAAGCTGATTTTTTGGGGATTGATTCGCGTTTTATCGTCATCTACTCGGGAGCTGTTGAAATTCAATTGATTGCCAATGAATACGCAGTTAGTGAATGTGCTGCCAATATCGATGCTAAGGTAGTTATTATTAAGATTCATGGTGTCATTCCCAAAGCTTTTATGATTAATATAAGGCGAGCGTCATGTAAAAGTCAACCCGTACATTAACGTCAGCAATTTTTCACGCCAGCTCTTTTTTACGCGGGTAGATTGCCTTATACTTTATATAAGACGAATGGCATATATAAATAGCAGCCAACAGCGGTGGCTGCCTACCGCTAGGAGATAATGTAATGACAATCTACAAAGCCCTATTTGTGCAAGAAATTGAGAACGGTCAATATCAAAAATCGATTGTCGAAAGAAATACCGACGACCTGCCCGAGGGTGATTTGCTCATAAAGGTGCGCTACTCATCGCTCAATTTTAAAGATGCAATGTCTGCCCATGGCAATAAAGGCGTTACCAGAAAATTCCCCCATCAACCCGGTATCGACGCCGCAGGCGTGGTGGAGCAATCCGCTCCAAATGCTTTTAAGGTCGGGGATAAAGTGATAGTGACCGGTTATGATCTTGGCATGAACACCGCCGGTGGGTTAGGCCAATATATTCGTGTGCCAGCCCATTGGGTAGTGAAATGTCCAGAGGGTATGTCTCTCAAGCAAAGCATGCACTTTGGCACAGCGGGGCTCACCGCCGCATTATGTATTAATAAGCTTGTGCTCAATGGGCTTACCCCAGATCAGGGGCCGGTATTGGTAACCGGAGCAACCGGCGGGGTCGGTGGTATTGCAGTGATGTTGCTCGCAAAGCTTGGTTATAAAGTGGTGGCCAGTTCGGGCAAAGTAGATCAGAAAGATTTCCTTATAAGTATTGGTGCCAGCGAGGTTATAGAACGCACTGAGCTAGCGGCAGAAAACAAACGGCCAATGCTTAAAGAATTGTATGCGGCAGCCATTGATGTTGCAGGCGGTAACACGTTATCAAATGTCATCAAGTCGGTTAAGTATGGTGGCAGTGTTGCATCTTGTGGATTGGTGCAAGCGGCGGATTTTAGTTCCAGTGTTTTTCCTTTCATATTGCGCAATGTCAATCTACTCGGTGTGGACTCAGTTGAGTTACCCTTGCCGATGAAAGCCAAGATTTGGCAGCAGCTTTCAAGCTTCGCCGAAATTTCGTCATTGGGTCTGCTGAATGAAGAGATTCGTTTAGAGCAGGTTGTCGAACATTTAGATCGATTATATACAGGCGGTATGATTGGTCATATTCTTGTGGATATGGGTTAAACCTAGATTGGGTCCCCAAGTAATATAGAGGGTCAAACGAAACCCTTAGGCATATAACGCGTTATTTTTAACGTGAAATATTTCGGACTATTTTAAAAAATACATTGAGTTTCACCATTAACACCGAGGCGGTGTTAATGGATAGCTGGGTATCGTTGTAATGTTCTCCAGACCGTTCTGTACCGCCCAGAATTGGAAATGGCCGCCATTGTAGTGAAATTTGCCGTCATCTTGCTGATCGTATTTAGAATTACCTGCTGTCAACACACCAGATTCAGCGAAGCATTCGCTCACCGTCATCGCCGCTTGCTTTTTTTCTTTGCGCTTTACACATAATCGGTATTTGAAATTGTTGTAGCCAGTGCGCATGGTTAATGCCTTGAGGTCCGCCTGAGAGAGCTGGCCATTGCGCACTTGCTCTACATAAGCGCCGAACAGCCATTTGCTGGCGGAGGCAATGCGCATAGGAGTTGACGCAGTTGGGATGGAACCGCCCACTGTGGCACTGGCGATGGGCTGCTTCATATCGCCGATTTCCCATTAGAAGGGTGTGATAGCGGTACAG
>OBEQ012831397.1_pt1 | contig 26609 bp, 23 predicted proteins | sample 1670901 | NCBI WGS metagenome assembly OBEQ01 (sample SAMEA104232315, study PRJEB22302) | groundwater metagenome | biome: forest; feature: aquifer; material: groundwater | place: USA | collected 2011-08-07 | depth 5.4 m | reverse complement strand
GAATGATGGATTTATTCGCGTCTTAGGTAAGGGTTCAAAAGAACGACTTGTGCCAATTGGGAGTTCTGCACTGGAATGGATTGCAAAATATAAACAGGATGTTCGTCTCGTAATGGCGCAGTCCGGGCGAGGTCGCGATGTGTTATTTTTGAACTTTCATGGAAGACCGATGAGTCGCATGGCTATCTGGAATATTGTTTGTCAAAACACCTTAAAAGCAGGGATCAAAAAGAAAGTGCATCCTCATACCTTCCGCCATTCTTTCGCAACACAATTACTTGAAGGTGGCGCAGACCTCCGTGCAGTTCAGGAAATGCTCGGTCATGCCGATATTGCAACGACAGAAATATATACTCATATTGACCGAGAATATTTGAAAGAAGTACATCGCACGTTCCATCCGAGAGGATGAGATAGTGCTAAACGCTCTCACTTTTGCCAACCTCAAAAAATCTGCTTATACTCTATATTATTCCTTATAGAAGATTCTTTATGGATTCAAATCGTAACCAAAAACTTACTCTGGCTGATTTACGGGCTGATGTTGTCGGTATAGACACATTTACGCCATTGCTTAATGGCACAACACAACGCTACATTTTTCTCGATAATGGAGCGAGTACACCAACATTTCGGAGTGTACTTCGTTCTCTTGAAGAGTATATGCCCTGGTATTCCGGCGTACATCGCGGAACAGGCATAAAGTCGGTTGTCTCTACTGATTTATTTGACGAAGCCCATGAAATTATCGGGCATTTCGTTGGTGCCGACTTAAATGAAAATGTCGTTGTCTTTGTAAAAAATACAACCGAAGCAATCAATAAATTAAGTAACCGTTTCGGCTTAACGAAGGACGATATTGTCATTTCCACCGAGATGGAGCATCACTCCAATGATCTCCCGTGGAGAAAACATGCAACGGTAGTACATATCAGAGTGAATGATGATGGAACATTAAAATTAGATGAACTTCAATCAGCCATTACAAAATATAAAGGCAGATTGAAAGTCGTTGCTATAACAGGCGCATCAAACATTACAGGTATATGCAATCCGATTCATACGATTGCACGCTGGGCACACGAAGCAGGTGCTACGATTAGTGTTGATGCCGCACAACTTGCTCCTCACAGGTCTATTAATATTTTACCGAATGATCATCCCGAACACATAGATTTTATCGCGTTTTCTGCACACAAATTATATGCTCCATTTGGTATCGGTGTATTAATTGGTCCAAAATCATTTTTTGAGTGTGGTGAGCCTGATATGGTTGGTGGGGGAGTAGTAAGTGTTGTAACACTCGATGAAGCATTTTGGAATGCACCCCCTTTCCGTGAAGAAGCAGGAAGCCCGAACGTTCCCGGGGCAATCGCGTTGGCAAAAGTTATTACGATGTTGCAAGAAGTTGGTATGGATCTAATTGCAAATCATGAGAAGAAGTTATTAGAATATGCCTATAAAAAGTTAAAAAAAATCCCCGGTGTATTGCTTTATGGTCCCTTAGAAGATTTTACCAATAAAGTCGGAGTGATGGCTTTTAACGTCGAAGGGATTGATCATAGTTTAGTAGCATCTGTCTTTAGCCTTGAGGGAGGTATCGGATTACGTAATGGCTGTTTCTGCGCTCATCCATATGTAAAACGCCTTCTTCAAGTCACTCCGCAACAGGATGAATATTTTACGAAACAAATGCTGGCAGGTGATAAATCCGAAATGCCCGGAATGGTACGAGCATCATTAGGCTGTTATAATAACGAAGAAGATATAGATGCCTTCTGTGAAATGCTTGAAAAAATCAGCCGCCATGAATATAAAGGTACGTATGAACTGAATAAGCAAAGCGGTTCGTACATAGCCAAAGGATTTGAATTAGGCAAAAAAGGTCGCGCAACCTATGATCGCGAAATGAGTTAATTCTATTATTACTTTTCATCATTTTTTAAGAAAAACTCAATGAGTTTTGAATCGCTGTATATACTTCCCATTTTATTGTTTTCTGTTGTCTTCCATGAACTTGCCCACGGTTGGATGGCGTTACGTCTTGGAGACCCAACTGCCAAAGCGATGGGACGCTTAACGCTAAATCCTTTACCCCATATTGATCCAATTGGTTCTGTCCTTGTACCGTTAGCTTCAATTTTTTTTACAGGAAGAGTGTTTATTGCCTGGGCGAAACCTGTCCCGATAAATCCTATGAATTTTTCGAATTACAGACGCGACGATTTTTTAGTTTCCGTTGCAGGACCCCTATCTAATATTTTCATGGCGTTTGTCTGTACGGTATGTGCAATTATTATATCAAGGGTATTCCCTCAATTACGATACGGGGATGTTACTGCTGATTCACCTTCAATGATGGCAAGTGGTTTTGCATATCTATTAATGATGTTCCGGGGTGGTATTATATTAAATGTTGGACTTGCTATATTCAATCTTATTCCCGTTCCTCCGTTAGATGGGTCTCATGTACTTGCCTCATTTTTACCTGATGATGTAGCAGACCGCTATACAAATATTGGGTTTTACGGAATCTTTATAGTTATGCTCCTGATGAATTGGCATCCTTTTGCATCATTTGTTATGTCTATTGTATCCTTGATAGCCTATCCATTCTTACTCATGCTCCAACTATTTTCTTAAGGATGAAAACACCAAGACGTTTAGTTATTCTTGCTGAAGGAAAATTTTCTCCCTTAACATCGAAAACAGCAAATCAAGCGATCCGCTATATTCCCGAAGAAGTTGTTGCTGTTATTGATGGAAAACAGGCAGGACGAACCGCCATGCAAGTACTTGGTTTCGGAGGTTCAATCCCTGTAGTATCGGATTTACGAAATTCTCTTCAATATCACCCGAATACTTTACTCATTGGTATCGCTCCAACTGGTGGAAGATTGCCTGAGTCTTGGCGTACAATCATCAAACAGGCATTGGAAAACGGACTTGATGTTATCAGCGGATTGCATACTCATCTTTCGGATGATGAAGAATTTCAATCGTTGGGAACTAAATATCATAGTGAAATAGTTGATTTAAGAAAAGTACCTATTGAATATGAAGTTGTTTCCAAAGGGTTATGGAAACAACGAAAAGCGAAAACCATCCTTACGGTTGGTACGAATTGCAATGTCGGCAAAATGACCGTCTCGCTTGAACTAAATCGCGAATTTGCAAGACGTGGAATAAAATCCGATTTTATTGCTACCGGACAGACGGGAATGTTACTTTCCGGACGTGGATTTGCAGTTGATTCCATCATTAGTGATTATATATCCGGTGGGATCGAGCATGAAATTGAACTCCGTTGTACTGAACGAGTTGAATTTCTTCATGTAGAAGGACAAGGTTCAATCACCCACCAAGGGTATTCAAGTGTAACGCTTGGTTTGATGCACGGAACAATGCCCGATGCCATGATTATGGTACATCACCCGATACGTCAGAAAGATGATTACGGATTCGATATTTCCGATGTAAAGAAACTAATTCGGTACAACGAATTAATCCTTGAACCATTTCGGATTTCAAAGATTGTGGGCATTGCCATGAATCCGGCAATGATGACAAGCGGGCAGGTTCAAATGGCTAAACAAGAACTCGAAGAGCAAACAGGACTTCCTGTCGCCGATGTTCTAACCCCGGAAGTTAGCAAATTAGCTGACGCTTTATTAGCTTATCTTAAGCATAATTCACATTAAAGCTATTAGTTAGTATTTTTTTCCTGCATGGTAATATCGTCTGATACTCGCCGTGAAGGTATGGTTATTTTTTTTGCAATAGGTAATAATATTATTGGGTGATGGGTTTAAAACCCATCGCCAAACATAACATTTTCCATAACAACATAAGAAGCAGTAATGATCGTAATGAAGTTCGGTGGCACATCTGTTGAAGATAGTGTCGCTATATCCAGATTAATTGATATTGTAACAAGTGTAAAAGAACGTACTCCATTTGTTGTCGTCTCCGCATGTTCTGGAGTAACAAACGAATTAATTCGCACGGCAACAACTGTAGCCTCAGGTGAAAAGGACAAAGCCTTAACTATCCTTGATAAGTTAAAGCAACGCCATAGTACAATCGCTGACGAATTACTAAAAAGTGAACGTCATCAACAAGTGAATGAACAACTCGACTCAATGTTCCACGAATTAAGAAATTTCGTCCGCGGGGTACACATGCTTGGTGAACTTTCTAAACGTTCACTCGATGCTTTTACAAGCTATGGAGAAAGGTTATCTTCATTAATTATCAATGCGGCAATGGAAGAACGAGGGTTGCCTTCTGTCCTTCTTGATGCACGTCTGGTTATCATTACGGATTCAACCTATACTTCTGCACAACCTCAATTCAGTGAAATAGAAAAGCAAGCTAAAGAAATTGCCGCACCATTCATTGCTCAGGGTAAAATTGTTGTTACTCAAGGATTCATTGGCTCGAACAATGAAGGAATTACCACAACCATTGGTAGAGGTGGCTCAGACTACAGCGCCGCGTTATTCGGTGCCGCTTTAAACGCAGAAGAAATTCAAATTTGGACAGATGTTGATGGTATGATGACAACCGATCCTCGCATTGTGAAAGAAGCCCGGCTTATTTCACAATTAACATTCGATGAAGCCTCCGAACTTGCTTATTTTGGTGCAAAAGTATTGCATCCAAGTACTATTCTTCCGGCTATCAAGCTAAATATCCCTGTTCGGATCTTAAATTCAAGAAATCCACTCAATCAAGGTACATTAATTGTTCAAAATACAATACCTGATGAAAATGGTCAGAATTTCATTATTAAATCAATTGCTTGCAAAAAGGGGTTAACACTTCTCAACGTCAGTTCCTCTCGTATGTTAATGGCACATGGCTTTCTGGCTGAATTATTCTCTGTTTTTGCCAAACATCAAAAGAGCGTAGATGTGGTTGCAACTTCTGAGGTAAGTGTCTCCTTAACAGTTGATAATGAAGATCGTCTGGTACAAATACAACAGGAACTCGAATCAATTGCAGAAGTACGTATCAAAGGAAAAAAAGCAATTATATGTGTGGTTGGTGAAGCGATGAAAGATACACCGGGTGTAGCCGCACGAATATTTACAGCGTTGGCAAAAGATCAAATAAATATCGAAATGATTTCCGAAGGCGCATCGGAAATAAATTTAACAATCGTCGTTGACGAGCAAAATGTGGAAAAAGCTGTTCGTTCGCTTCATCAAGAGTTTTTCCAATAAAATTGTATATCCCAATGGAAGAAATTCAATATCGAAATAAAATATTATATGCTGAGCAAGCATCGCTTGAAGATGTTGCGCGGCAATTCGGCACTCCGCTCTATGTATATAGCAAAAACTCTGTCATAGATCATTGTCGCCATATTGAACAAGCATTAAAAGATATTAATCATCTTTCATGTTATGCAATAAAAGCAAATGGAAATCGTGAGATACTGAGTTTGTTGGCTCAAGAAGGTATTGGTGCAGATGCAGGTTCGATGGGAGAGATGGCTCTTGCTATCTCGCAGGGCTTTCCTGCTGATAAAATTACCTTTACCGGTGTCGGGAAAAGTGACGATGAAATTGAATTTGCTCTTCGCCACAACATTCACTCGTTTAATATTGAATCCGAAGAAGAAATCAAAATCATTAGCGAAATTGCAGAACGTACATGGACGAAAGCAAAAATCCTCTTACGTGTCAATTTCGATATTCAAACGAAAACACATAAATATACTTCAACCGGACATAAACAAAGTAAGTTTGGAATCGAGCGCGAACGGGCATTGGAAATTGCAAAAAAAGCAACCAAAACTCCCGGCATAACATTGATTGGAATTCATTGCCATATCGGCTCACAAATTACTGATCCTGAAACTTTCCAAAAAGCAGCAACGGAAGTTGTTAAGCTTGTTAATGAATTGAGAAACAATGGTATCCCGATATCTGATATCAATTTTGGGGGGGGATTTGGCGTTCAGTACCATGATTTTGTTACTCATCCGTTACTCCCAGATGACGGCACCCACTCGGATAATGGTGTAACAACGGTGAATTTATTGAAATCCATCTTGCCAATCCTGAAAGAAGCCAATGCTAAAATTCTTCTTCAACCGGGACGCTCTATCATTGCGCATTCTGGGATTTTATTGACAAAAGTGTTATATACAAAACAAAGCGGTGAGAAGAAATTCATCATTGTTGATGCCGGAATGAATGATTTAATCCGTCCAAGTTTATATCAATCCTATCACCAAATAGTGCCGCTCACACTGAAAAAGTCAGATCATGAAGTTGTTGATGTGGTCGGTCCACTCTGTGAAACCGGGGATTTCTTTGCTCATGAAAGGAAATTGCCAAAAGTAAAACGCGGTGATTATCTGGCGTTGTTATGTACAGGCGCTTACGGATATGTTCTTTCATCAAACTATAACGGACGTCAACGTCCCGCAGAAGTAATGGTTGCAGGTGAAGATTGTGTTATTATTAGAAATCGTGAAACAATTCATCAATTATAAGGAAGAAGTAAATGAAAGTGTATGATGTTGCCGTAGTTGGAGCTACCGGGTTAGTCGGTAGAAAAATGATACAGGTATTAGAGGAACATAGATTTCCTGTTGGGAAATTGCGTCCTCTTGCTACTGCACGTTCTGTGGGAAAGACAGTAGAATACAATGGTAAACAAATTGCTGTCGAAGAACTTACTCTCAATAGTTTTACCGGTATAGAAATTGCATTATTTTCCGCAGGTGGACCGGTGAGCAAAGAATTTGCTCCTCATGCCGTGAAATCGGGTGCACTTGTTATTGATAATAGTAGTGCATTTCGCATGGTTGATGGTATTCCTCTTGTTGTGCCTGAAGTCAACGCCAAAGATATTTTTCACAATAAAGGCATTATTGCAAACCCGAATTGTTCGACCATACAAATGTGTGTTGCCTTAAAACCCTTGCATGATAAATGGAAAATACGCAGAGTCGTTGTCTCCACATACCAATCGGTTACCGGTGCTGGTCAAAAAGGAGTTAACCAACTCCATGCTGAACTTGATGAAGATGATTCATACGAAAAGAAATTTCCTCATCCAATTGCCTTTAATGTATTACCACATATCGATATTTTTTCCGATGATGGTTATACCCGCGAAGAACATAAAATGGTATTCGAAACAAAAAAGATCTTTGGCGATGACTCCATTCAAATTTGCCCGACATGCGTGCGTGTCCCCACGATAGGTGGACATAGCGAGGCGTTGAATATAGAGTTTGAAAAGCCTTACGAGTTACTCGATGTCTTTGAAGCATTACGTCATGCACCTGGTGTAGTTGTTCAGGATGACGTGAATCAAAATATTTATCCTATGCCAATCTGGGCGCATGATAAAGACGAAGTTTTCGTCGGTCGCATCCGCCGTGACGAAACGACTAAAAACGGCTTAAATATGTGGGTTGTTTCTGATAATCTCCGCAAAGGCGCGGCAACCAATGCAGTCCAAATTGCAGAGGAATGGATAAAGAGACACTAAACTAAATTAACATAGCTTTCTTTAGCGATGGGTTTTATACCCATCGCAGGAGAATTATTCAACAATCAATCAACCGGAGATACAATGAAAAAATTATTAGTTCTTTTTCTTATGTTAACAATCCCGCTTTTCGCAGGGGATATGAAAACTCTAAAATCAGGCGACAAAGCTCCTTCATTTTCTTTAAAAAATTATGATGGCAAAGAAGTTAAGCTCGATAAACTCCTCAAAGAAAATAAATACGTCATCCTAATGTGGATTTCAACAAAATGTCCTGTTTCCAACGCCTATAACGAACGCATGGAAAAATTGAATGAAACGTATTCGAGCAAAGGGATCACGTTTGTCGGCATCAACTCAAATGTAGCAGAAACTGTAGCTGATATTGCGAGCCACTCAAAGGAAAAACAATTCAAATTTGCAGTGCTAAAGGATGACCAAAATAAAATTGCAGATTTATATGGCGCAATGGTCACTCCCGAAACGTATGTCTTAGATTCAAAAGGAACAATCGTCTATCATGGCAGAATTGACGATAGCAAAAATGCCGATAAAGTTGAAAAGCGCGATCTCGCTACAGCCTTAGATGCTTTGCTTTCCGGAAAGAAAATAGAAAACAACGAAACCAAAGCATTTGGTTGTAGTGTAAAGAGAGCTGAAAAATAGTATCTATATGTTGCGAAGTAAAATATTTAAACTCACTCTCGTCATATTGCTGGGAGTGAGTTTTCTTTTTTTTGGATGTAAAGCTAAAGTACAACCCCCACCCAAACAGAGTGGGAAAATTGATATTTTAGAAATAGATGCGAAACAGCTTCAAGAAAAAATTCTGAACAACGGTGGAAATATTACTCTCGTTAACTTCTGGGCTTCATGGTGTATTCCGTGTAAAGAAGAAATGCCGTCTCTTGCCAAATTACGAACTACCTATGGTCGCAAACTCAACGTTATCATGGTTGCTATTGATGAAAAAGATAGCATAGATAGTGCCATTCGCCCGATTTTAACCCAATCCGGTGTAGATTTTGAGACCTACATCAAACAGGAAGGGAACGACGAGCAATTTATTAACGCCATCAACAAAGATTGGAGCGGTGCGCTTCCTACTACATTTTTCTATGATGTTCAAGGCAAACAGCTTGAAATGGTTACAGGTGGTCAATCCTACGAAAAGTTTGAAAAAGCGGTAACAAAGTACATAACTAAATAAATCCGCCTCTTTTGCAAAACGTCGTCTGATTGATTATTATTACTTAGCAATACATCCTCCATGCAAGTAAAAGAAAATAAACTATAGTGAAACTACCTTTTAAAGAACGAATCAAACAAGGGCTCATCATCTGCGATGGCGCGATGGGGACTGTCCTTGATTTGTATGAATATCCTGAACTACCGCACGAACTTCAAAATATCAAAAACCCTGATATTGTTGAACGCATCCATCGCGAATATATTGAAGCCGGTTCTGAAATTATTGAAACAAACACCTTTTCCGCAAACCGCCTTCGGCTTGCTCAGTTTCATCTTCAAGATAAACTCAAAGAGATAAACATTGCGGGTGTTGAAATTGCCAAACGCGCAGCGGAAGGAAACGTATATGTTGCCGGAGCAGTTGGTCCCAGCGGAATGTTGCTTGAACCTATCGGTAAAATAAAAAAACTAGCGGCTCGTGATGCGTTTAAAGAACAGATTGAACTATTAGTCGGGGCAGGTGTTGATCTCATTATGCTTGAAACCTTTGTCAGCGTTCAAGAACTTGATGAAGCCCTTGCGGCGGCAAAAGAATTAACCGATCTTCCGATTATTGCCCAAAAAGCATTTGCAGAGGATGGCGCAATATTAAATGGTTCGTACCCCATTGAAGTAATCCAGCATCTTATTGAACAAGGAGCAGATATTGTCGGTGCAAATTGCACCGTTGGACCTCAGAGAATGTTTAGCATCATCCGCAATCTCAATAAAGAGGGCATAATTTTAGTTGCGCAACCTGCGGCAGGCATTCCAACCCTCTTAAATGGTCGCTCAATTTATCATACCTCCCCTGAATATCTTGCAACGTATGCAAAAGAACTTGTCGAATCAGGTGTAACCGTGATTGGTGCGTGCTGTGGTTCTACGCCCGCCCACATCCGTGCAATTGCCGATAGGGTGAGGGGGATGAGTGTTGGAAAACCTGCACCCAAAATTGAAGCAAAAACCGAACTACAACAAAATGAGCCTGAACCAAGGTATTATGTCGAGACATCTCGTTGGTCAAAGTACGGAAGAAATATTGGAAAGAAATTTTTAACAACAGTCGAACTTGATATTCCTCGTGGATTGGATATGACCAGTGTGCTTGAGGGCGCGCAATATTGCTCCGAAAGGAAAATTGATGCTGTCAATATCACAGAAGGGGCGCGCGCACGTTTACGTATGAGTTCAATTGCTATTTCTACTATGATCCAACAAAGAGTAGGGATTGAAACTATCTGCCACCGAACAGCACGTGATCACAACCTTATTGGGTTACAGGCTGAAATATTAGGAGCCCATGCTCTTGGCTTAAGAAATATCTTATGTGTTACCGGAGATCCCGCCGGTATCGGTGATTATCCCCATGCAAAGTCTGTATTCGATGTTGATTCTGTTGGCTTAATTCGTTCGTTAAGTTCAATGAATAGAGGCACAGATATTATGGGAAATTCCATAGGGCAACCGACGTGGTTTACTATTACCTGTGCCGCAAATCCATGTGCCGATGATATGGATGCAGAGGTGGAAAAATTAGAACGTAAAGTTGAAGCGGGAGTACATATTGCATTTACCCAGCCCATTTTCGAGATGACTACGTTAGAGAAGTTCCTAAAACGAATAGAACATCTAAAACTTCCCATTATGCTTGGAATAATACCACTACGGAGTCACAAACATGCTGAGTTTTTGCATCACGAAGTCCCCGGAATGAGAATCCCCGAAAAAATTAGGGATAAAATGCAAAATGCCGGTAAAGATGCTTCCAAATTAGGTGTTAAACTTGCACAAGATTTCATCAAAGAAGCCAAACCAACTGTTGCAGGAATATACATGATGCCCCCGTTCCAAAAATACCACGTTGTGGATGAATTATTATCGGTAATCCTGTAAAAACGTATGATGATCCATCTCCGCACGGTCAATGAATGTAACCATGAATGATTTAACCATCACAATCGAACAACTAATCACCATCTGCCACCTCCTTTACGAAAAAGGATTTGTTGCTGCGACAGATGGCAATGTTAGTATCCGTTTAGAAAATGGAAATTTTCTTTCAACACGAAGTGGTGTAAACAAAGGAGCAGTTACCCCAAACGATCTTGTTGAAGTCTGTTGTGAAGGAAGACCGATAAATTCCGATTTGAAGCCATCAACCGAATTTGGGATGCACTTATACATCTACAATCAACGCCCCGATGTTAATGCAATAGTCCACGCACATCCAGTGTACTCAACAGGGTTTGCTGCGGCAAGACAGCCCTTAGTTTCGTGTATTTTTCCCGAAGTGATTGTTGGACTGGGAGCCATTCCTCTTGCCGAATATGCCACCCCATCCACCCCCGAAGTAGCAGAATCATTAGCCCCTTATGTTCATCAGGCTGATGCAATACTACTTGCCAATCACGGCGTTGTCACCTATGGCAAAGATTTAATAGAAGCCTACTATAAAATGGAGAAAGTAGAACATTCAGCACAAATAACTTTCGTTGCAAGAATGTTAGGCGGAGAAACCATACTCTCGAATGAAGATATCGAGAAACTTCGGGCAATTAGTATGCAATCGTATGGCAAAGATTTCTCTCAAAAGATTGCTTGCACAACAGATGACCAACAACAGGAGTTTTCACAAGAGAATGTCCTTTCCGTTGTAAGAGAAATGATGAAGGGCTAAAAAAATATGTTCAAATCCTCCTAAAGCCGCTTTTGACTGTAAGTTACATTCTTGTATATTATTAATGTAGAGACGATCTGCCGGTTGTCTCAGCGCGTCAAATTCGAAATAATATTTATAGCGTACCTTAAACATCTGAATTTAAACATTGAAAACTCCTAAATCTCAAAAATTAAAAACCAAACCCGCTTCAAATAAACTAAACGTTGGTGTCATCTTCGGCGGGCGTTCTGCTGAACATGAAGTTTCCCTTGTCTCTGCTACATCGGTAATCAATGCACTCAATAAAAAAAAATACAATGTAATCCCGATTGGCATAACCAAAGAAGGAAAATGGCTAAGCTCCCCCGATGCCGTACAACTCCTCAAGGCGGGAGGAAAATCTAACGTACTTCATGAAAAAACATTACTCCCTGATCCAACAATAAAAGGTTTGGTAGAACTCAATCAGCAATCTCAGACAAAGGCTGATGCGCCTCCGGTGCAAGCAATCAGTAATCAACAATCAATCAATGTGATTATACCCGTACTTCACGGCTCTTACGGCGAAGACGGAACCATACAAGGCTTATTCGAACTTGCGGGCATCCCCTACGTAGGTGCTGGTGTGTTAGGATCATCGGCAGGAATGGACAAAGTCATTGCGAAACAATTATTTCAGCAAAATGGAATCCCTGTTTCGCCCTATATCTATTTTTTACAAAGCGAATATGTTTCTCAAAGCAAAAAGAAAACCCTTGAAGTTGAAAAAGTTCTCGGTTATCCATGTTTTGTAAAGCCTGCTAATTCAGGTTCAAGTGTTGGCATCTCAAAAGCGCATAACCGTAAAGAGTTGATTGAATCTATCTACTTAGCAAGCCAATACGATAGAAAAATTTTGATAGAGAAAGGAATTGAAAACGCACGTGAGATTGAAGTAGCTGTGTTAGGGAATGATGAACCGATTGCATCTATTCCCGGCGAGATTATTTCATCAAATGAGTTCTATGATTACGATGCAAAATATGTGGACGGAAAATCCAGAGAAGAAATCCCTGCAAAGTTGCCTAAATCGGTAATGCGAAAAATACAATTGTATGCGATTCGCGGATTTATGGCAATAGATTGTTCAGGAATGGGGCGTGTTGATTTTTTAGTCACGAAGAAAACGAATGAAATATATCTAAATGAGATAAACACTATTCCCGGCTTTACCTCTATCAGCATGTATCCCAAATTATGGCAAAAAAGCGGTATATCATATTCGAAATTGCTTGATAAACTTATCGCCCTTGCCATAGCTCGGCACAACCAAAAACAGGCGTATTGTATCACATATACGCCTAAAACAGATTGGTATAAAAAAAGTTGATTTCTGTATAAAGAAATATTACATTGAATCACCATGAACGACCAATACTACAGAAAATCGAATAGTAAAAAAGGAATCCCTCAAGGGCTAAAGACGTTTTTGAAAAACAAAAAACTATTTTGGTCTCTGGTAGTATTTTGTATCCTATCAGGCATTGTTACCTTTAGTGAAAAAGGGTTGCTCGAACGGTATCATCTCCAGAAACAAAACTCTGAGATGAAAGCTCTTATAGCTCAGGCAAGACAGGATTCAATTGCACTTCAAAAACAATCTGCCGATCTTGATACCTCTAATTTTGCTAAAGAGAAAGTTGCCCGTGAAAAATACGGTATGGTTCGCGAAGGCGAAACAGTATATAAACAAAAAAAATAGTTAATTATTAAGTTAAATCTGAATTATGCGAAAGGCTCTTTCGCATTTTTTATTACCAAACTCATAACACAAATCGTTTCCTAAGATGGAACTCTTCCCAGAAGAACATAAAATTAATAAAACCTCCCAATCTTCTTTTGCTCCACTTGCCGAACGCGTACGTCCAAAAAGTTTAGATGAATTTGTCGGACAGGATCATTTACTCGGAGAAGATAAACCACTTAGCATTCTGATAGAGAATGATGAATTACCCTCTATGGTGTTTTGGGGTCCGCCGGGGTGCGGTAAAACCACTCTTGCACGAATCATAGCGGAAAAGACGAAAGCCGAATTCTTTCAAATGAGCGCGGTCACTTCCGGTGTGGCCGATGTACGCAAGGTACTGGAACGTGCTGAGGTCAACAGGAAAAAACTCAACAAACGAACGCTTCTCTTTATTGATGAAATTCATCGCTTTAATAAAGCCCAGCAGGATGCTTTGCTTCACAGCGTTGAAGACGGTGATATTACTCTCATAGGTGCTACGACAGAGAATCCATCGTTCGAAGTTATCTCGCCATTACTTTCCCGTTGTAGAGTATATATTCTTGAGCCATTAGGAGTGAAAGACTTAAATCGAATCCTTGATCAAGCTATAGCCCAAGATTCGATCCTTCAAAAAATGACAGTAACAATTCATGAGGAGGAACGGCAGATATTAATGCTTTATGCCGGTGGAGATGCAAGAGTAATTCTCAACTCTCTTGAAACCGCTTTACGAATTACCAGACCAACAGGAAGCAATGAACGCATCGTAACAAAAGAAATTCTTGAAAAAGTTTTTCAAAAGAAAACTGTGAAATATGATAAGGGAGGTGAGGAACATTACAACATTATCTCTGCGTTTATCAAAAGTATGCGTGGTAGCGATCCCGATGCCGCAGTGTATTGGCTTGCGAGAATGTTAGAAGGGGGAGAAGATCCAAAATTTATTGCTCGCAGAATGCTTGTTCTTGCTTCAGAGGATGTTGGCAATGCTGACCCCTATGCGCTTACGATGGCAACAAGTTGTTTTACCGCTGTTGATTATGTCGGGATGCCGGAGGCGCGAATCATTTTAGGGCAAACGGCAACATATTTAGCATCTGCGCCAAAAAGCAATGCGGCTTACTCTGCAATCGAAACAGCATTGGAAACTGTACGAACACAACCAAGCGGAGAAGTCCCTCTGCATCTACGTAATGCCCCCACTAATTTAATGAAAGATCTTAACTACGGTAAAGAATACAAATATAGCCATAGCTTTGAAGGACATTTTACAGAACAACAATACTTACCAGACAATTTAAAGGAGACAGTGTTCTACCACCCAACTGAACTAGGTGCCGAAAAACAAATCAAAGAACGCTTAGAACAATTATGGAAGAAACAACGCTAAAGATACACGATAGGTAGGACAGACATTTGTCTATGCCATCCCGTTGGGACCTGTCTGTCATGTCTGTTTCACAATTAGAATCACACCCATGCTTAATTGTTTGATTCTTCCCTTACTACTTTTTATATTGAAGTACAGATAGGGAACATTAATCCAAAACCATAAAAAATAGCCATTTTAGAGTATTTTGATTCAGGGAAGTATCATACAATTTCTTTTTAAATCCCCAATATCATTTCAGTTGAACCTTGAGTGAAGAGAACTCCCAATGGGTCATTGACCGGGGCTTCATCATTTGATGAGTATTCCTTTTTTTTCTTCTCATTAAATACAATAACAACAACCATTAAAAATTATAACGCACACTGAACATTACATGAACAATTTATTTTTAGGTATAGATCTCGGTGCAACCACTGTAAAAACCGGGTGTGTTTCACATGATGGTAAGATTTTATCCGAACTTAAAATCTCAACTGAGGCACATGGCGGTCCTCAAGTTGTTGTTCAACAAATAATGAAAACTATTGAAGAAAAATTTTCAAAGTATGGTAAGTCATCATTTGAAGGAATCGGTATTGGTGCTCCGGGTATTGTTTGCAACGGTGTCGTGAAGTCTCCTCCAAATATTGCAGAATGGGATGAAGTTGATTTACAGGCTGGGATCGCACAACTGACAGGATTAAAAGTTGTGGTGGAAAACGATGCAAATGCGGCGGCTCTTGCCGAGGGTAAATTCGGTGCTGGGATTGGAGTGAAAGATTTTCTCTTTGTCATCTGGGGAACCGGTGTTGGAGGAGGAATTATACTCGATGGAAAAATTTACGATGGACCAACAGGTGGTGCCGGGGAAATCGGTCACACAACAATTGATTATAATGGCGTTCAATGCAATTGCGGCAGTAAAGGCTGTATAGAAGCATACATTGGTCAACGCTATCTATCACAACGAACACGAGAATTACTTAAAAATTCAAAAGAGCGTTCAACAATTGAGTTGCTTGTGGAAGGAGCTTTCGATAAAATTGAGCCCCGCGTTATATCTCTTGCGGCAGAACAAGGAGATACTATTGCAAAAGAAATTCTTACCGAAGCAGGGACGTTATTAGGCTATAGTTTAGCCTCGGTGCTTAATACCCTTGATCTTGAAACTATCATTATTGGAGGTGGAATTTCAGCCGCTCCCCAATTTGTTTATGATGCAGTGAAAAACGCTCTTCAATCACGTATTCTTAAGCCTCATCGTTCACAAGTTCAGGTGTTACGTGCAAAAATGGGTAACTCTGCGGGAATTATTGGCGCCGCAAGTCTTGTTATGTAATGGATGATGTTTAAACACTTTTCATATAGCTCTACACTCGAAGGGTTCTTTAAAAAAACAAGCTATTGTCATATTGAGCATAGCGAAACATCTCACTCCTTGAGATTTTTGAGTATTGTCAATTGGTTTCGCCACGTTAAAGGCATGTTCAGAACATCATATCTGTTGCCCCGACTTTTGAGTCGGTGGTACATACTCTTCCTTATCCTTTTCGTTAGCCAATCGTTCAGTCAGCAACTTCCATTTGATAGTACAAAAGTTCGGTTGGATACAACTAAAGTTGATACTCTTCGAGCCACAACTGATACTCTTATTGCAAAGACAGATTCAATAAAAGCAAAAAGTGGTGTTGATACGATTATTACATATACATGTACAGATTCTATTGTATATCATTTCCCAAATCGCACCATGTCACTCTATAAAAATTCTGCCATCAACTATCAGACGATGGAATTAAAATCTGAGCGCATTGCAGTTGATTGGAATACCAATGTCGTAAGCGCTGTGGGTGTGCCTGATTCAACCGACACATTACACGGAGGATTTAGAGGTACGCCCATTATGAAAGACGGGGGTGAACAATATAACGGAACCAAACTCTCATATAATTTTCAAACGAAAAAAGGAATCATAGAAGTAGCTGATACAAAGTCGGGAGAAGGATTCTATCACGGACAAGATATCAAAAAGGTAGATAAAGATGTTATGTTCGTCTCCAATGGGCGATTTACGACCTGCGATTTACCGCATCCTCATTTCTTTTTCAGCAGTCCCAAAATGAAGGTGACAATGCACGATGAGGTCGTAGCGGAACCTGTGTACTTGTACATTGCTGATGTCCCTGTGTTTGTTTTGCCCTTTGCAGTATTTCCAAATAAAAGTGGCCGTCGGTCAGGTATTATTGCTCCTGCCTACGCGGAAGATTCCCAGCGTGGGCGTTTACTCCGCCATCTTGGCTATTATTGGGCGATCAATGACTATTTAGATTGGAAAGTCCAAACTGATTTATATACTCGCGGTAGCTATGCCATTGCCACGAATTTTCAGTATAATATTCGCTATACGCTAAGGGGAAGCCTTTCCGGTGAGTATAAAGATTTGTTTACTGGGGAACAGACAGACCCGGGTAGTACAAAAGAATCTTCCTACTATGTTGCTATTACACACAATCAGGATATTGATCCCTCAACATCATTCAATGCAAACTTTAAATTTGCGAGCGATAATGCATACCGCAACACGATTGATTACAATGAAGCATTGGAGCAATCAATCTCATCCAACGCATCAATCTCAAAGCGTTGGGAATCTCCCAATAGTATTTCGTTAAGCATTAGCCGCGATCAAAACTTACAAACGGGAAACTTAAATTGGACATTACCTTCGTTAAATTTTTCTCACGCAAATAGTTATCCCTTTAGAAAAAAGAAATCTACCGAAGGTTCTTCTCATTTAGCATGGTACGAAATGATTGGCGTGGGATACAGTTTAAACGCCTCAAGCGGTATTTCTAGAACACAAGTAGCGGTGAATAACATTAAAACGAATATCAACGGGATTGACACTCTTACTTCTGTCAACGAATATCAAAAAAATAAATCACAACGTATTGGTCAAGGGTTAAGTTTTAATATTGCTCCTAAGGTTGGATACATTAATATTAATCCCGATTTAAGTTTTTCTGATTCACGAGATTTTTCTACGACAAATATACCGGTTGCTGATACAAGTGATAGCTCATTGACCTATGTGGACAAACGGGATGCACACAGATCGGGCATAGTCACTTCAGGAATTTCATTTAATACAAGATTATTTGGCATTATCCAACCGAATATCTTAGGAATTGCCGCAATACGACATACGTTATCTCCCTCCGTTGCGTTTTCCTACAGCAATCAGTTGTATGGCGATAATCCCGGTTCAGCTGATAAACACCTTTTCGGATCTCTGCGTATTGATAATTTATTTGAGATGAAAACGATTCCCGCTTCGGAAGGAAAAGAAGGAACGAAAATACAACTGCTCAATCTTGGCTTAAGCACTCATTATGATTTCACCGCAGATAGTATGAATCTCGGTAACCTCGATATGTCGTTCAGAACTGGTATTGGTAGCACATTGGATATTAGCGGAGGTGCGAATTACGATTTTTACAGATTAGTAGAAACAGCCCCCGGCGTTTATAACCGAATTAACCAGCTTCTCCTCAGTGCTGGAGAAGGCTTCGCTCGGTTAACAAATTTCAGAATTAGTTTCGGTACATCTCTCTCCGGTGAGCGAAAAAAAACTGAAAGCACATCATCTGAGCCGAAAGACACTACTACGAAAACTCAAAATAGGACGTTCGACGCACGGAGAGCGTACGGAGGTATGCCCGAACCCGACTTCAGCATCCCGTGGCAACTCCAATTACATTGGGATTATGGTGAAAGTAAGGCGCCTGTATTTTCGCGATCATCCAGTCTTAACGCTACATTAGATTTTAATCTGACTGAAAAATGGAAATTCAATTTCCAAACCGGCTACGATTTTATTGATAAAGATTTGGTCTTTCCCCGCGTAGGTATTTCCCGCGATCTCCATTGCTGGGTCATGAATTTTACATGGGCGCCAATCGGTCAATATCGGAGCTACCAATTTGAAATTCGTGTCAAAGCCTCAGAATTGCAAGACCTAAAAGTCACCAAATCCGGAAGCGATATCGGCTATTAAATCATTATATAAATGGTAGGACATACATTTGGTTATGCCATCCCGTTGGGACCTGTCTGTTCTCGCTCTGCGCTTTTTGCGCTCAGCAGTTAAATCAATCGTCAATTCAAAAACAAATTAATTCTTTGCATCTCTCCCTTTGCTTTACTACATTCATACCTGAAAATATATTATGAGTTTAATCGTTAGCATATCAGGCATTCGGGGTATTGTAGGGAAAACACTCACTCCCGATACTATCGTGCAATATGCCTCTGCTTTTGCAGAATACAATAATGGCAAACCCATCGTCATAGGACGGGATGGCAGAATAACGGGCAAAATTGTAGCCAATATTGTCGCCTCAACTCTACTTTCTATGGGTTGTAATGTCATTGCACTCGGTATCGTTCCAACTCCCACAGTACAACTTGCAGTCGAAAAACTAAACGCCTCAGGTGGTATTTCCATTACTGCAAGCCATAACCCAATGGAGTGGAACGGCTTAAAGTTTATGAACGGCGATGGGATGTTCCTCGATACAGAGCAAAATAATATATTTTGGTCTATTGCTAACCAAGTAGGGCGAAAATATCAACCATGGAATCATATCGGCAAACACCAATCCGATACTACATTTATCGAAAAACATATTCAAGTAGTGCTTGGGTTACCGTATATTGCTGTTGAGAAAATTCAAAAACGAAAATTCAGAATCGTTGTTGATGCAATTAATTCAGCTGGCGGGTTAATAGTCCCTCAACTCCTTCGTCTACTTGGATGTGAAGTAATCGAACTCAATTGTGATGTGAGCGGGGTATTTGCACATACACCAGAACCGATTCCCGAAAACCTCACGCAATTGTGTCGAAAAGTAATAGAAGAACACGCCGATCTGGGTATCGCCGTTGATCCTGATGTTGATCGCTTAGTCCTCGTTAACGAACTCGGCGAACCATTCAACGAAGAATACACCATTGCAAGCGTCGTTGATTTTGTCCTTAGCGAAGAACACAAACGCTCACCAAGCACAGAACAAAAAGTCGTTGTAAATCTCTCCACTACCCGCGCTGTAAATGATATTGCGAAAAAATACAATGCTCATGTTCTCAGAACTCCCGTTGGTGAAATCAACGTAGCAAAAAAAATGAAAGAAGTGAATTCCATCATCGGCGGGGAAGGGAGTGGTGGCGTGATTCTGAAAGAAGCGCATCTTGGAAGAGATGCTATGGTAGGTATCGTGTTACTCTTACAACACCTCACAAATTTTGGCAGTATGCTCTCTGAGTTCAAGGCAACGTTACCAAAGTACGCTATTACAAAAGACAAAATAACAATCGAACCTTCACAGGCATCAAAAGCATTTGCATATTTACAAGAGAAATACGGAAATACCGGTATCATTTCCACAGATGATGGATTAAAAATCGATTTCCCCGATTCATGGGTTCATCTAAGAACCTCCAACACAGAACCCATAGCGCGCATTATCGCAGAAGCGCCTTCAACGGAACAAGCGCAACAACTTGTTCAACAATTCAAAAAAGAAATCATGGCACAACTATGACACTCGGAAAAGTAATTGGAACTCTCGTTGCAACACAAAAGAACGAACATCTTAAATCACATAAAATGCTTATCGTGCAACCCATAGATCTGGAAGGAAAACACATTGGTCGCGATGTTGTTGCCCTCGATTCTGCTGACGCCGGTGTCGGTGATACAGTCCTTTGTATTACTGAAGGTCAAGGCGCCGCCTCTATCTTAAAAGACAAAAAAATCCCTATCAACACAGTAGTCGTTGCGGTTGTAGATGGTATGGATATTAAAGAGTAAACTATCACTGTTCTTTGAATAATCAAGCGTGAGGCTTCATGGTTCCTGTCTATGATTTACTTGTTCTAACACAAATTCCCGGGGTTGGTGTCAACCGCTTACGTGCGTTAATTAATCAATTCGGAGAACCCTCCGTTATTGCGACAGCCACTGCAAAAGAAATCTCCCAAACTGAAGGATTCAGCAAAAAATTAGCATCTGAAGTCATTGCTTTTTTCAAGGGGGCAAAATATGATGAAGCCAAACAATATGCCGAAAAACAACTTTCCAAAGTCAACAAATCGGAAAGTACAATCATAACCTATTGGGATAAACGATATCCCGATTTACTCAAACGCATTGATGACCCACCCGTTCTCTTCTATATGAAAGGCAATCTAGAAGAGTTGGATTCGTACGGACTGGCAATTGTCGGAACTCGAAATCCCTCTACCTATGGCACTCTCATGGCTGAAAAATTCAGTGAGGAACTCTCCAAGATAGGAATAACAATTGTGAGCGGACTTGCACGCGGTATTGATACCACAGCGCACACAACAGCATTAAAAACAGGAGGGCGCACCATTGCAATTATCGGTTCGGGGATTGATGTCATTTACCCTCCCGAAAATAAAAAAATAGTAGATCAACTCATTCATCAAGGTGCGCTCATTTCAGAATTTTCTATGGGAGCCAAACCCGATGCCATAAACTTTCCCCGAAGAAATCGTATCATCAGTGGACTAACACTTGGTACAATCGTCATAGAAACCGATCTCAGTGGTGGCGCAATGATTACCTCAGCAATGGCGTTAAATCAAAATCGCGAAGTCTTTGCAGTTCCCGGAAATATTGACTCCAAGCGAAGCAAAGGTTGTAACGTTCTCATAAAAAACGGACAGGCAAAGTTAATTGAATCAGTCGAAGACATCCTCACTGAACTATCTGTAAAATTACGCCCGGTACTCAAGAACTCAGAAAAAATTCTGCATAAGCCTGCAGTCGAATTAAATCTCTTCGAACAAACAATTTATCAAGCAATCGGCGACGAATCCATCCACATAGATGTTATTACAGAAAAAGCCAAAGTTACCACCGCCGATGCCTTAGTCCAACTCCTTTCCTTAGAGTTCAAAGGTTTAGTAAAACAACTCCCCGGAAAAATGTTTATAAAAATATAGTGACTATTCTCAAAATCTCGTCGCCTAATAAAAGAAAAAAAGTCTTTCGAAAAAGTACATAATACATTATTTCATCCCCAAGCGATGGGCTTTCTACCCATCGCTTTTTTACTCATTTCCCCTCATTTCGTAATAAGTTATCTCCAACCTCTCAGAAAAATATATATAACTAACCTCTGCCGTACTTACATCTAAATGGTCTGTCCAAAACACAATTTCCCCGTTTCAAATCCTCTAACCCGACTTGTTTTCGATAGTGACAATGTCAAAAAGTAAACTTATCAAAAATCCATATACCCGGCTACTGGCATGGAATAATACCTCCAAATTAACCGTGATCAAAAACACGACCTTCTAGTTATTTTAACCTTACCTTAGTTCTGCCCATGAAAAACGCCAAAATATGCTCGAATAACACGGTTTTTATCTAAACTGTAACCATTTCCGTGCCAATTTTTTGACTACTATTATTGTAAAAGTCAAGTTTTGACTTTGGCAAAACTTTTGTATTTTGAATGTGGTAAATGATTATCATCGGTACAGCTCGGATAGAAGAACAGGTTGCAGAAGCGAAATTCGCTTGTGATCTTGCAAAATGCAAAGGTGCATGTTGCACTATGCCCGGCGGACGTGGCGCACCTCTTACGGAAGATGAAATTCCGGAAATTGAACGTGCATTTCCTATTGTCAAAAAATACATCCCCGACCTTCATCTTCGGATTATTGATGAATATGGGATGTATGAAGAAGATGCAGGCTTTCGTTCAACCGTTTGCGTTGATGATAAAGATTGTGTTTTTGTCTTTTACGAGGATAATATTGCCCGATGTGCACTGGAAAAAGGGTATTTGAATGGGGAAACGACATGGCGCAAACCTCTATCATGTCATCTCTTTCCGATTCGAATATCCAACGACTCCCGTCCCATTGTACGTTACGAAAAAATAGAACCATGCAAAGTTGGAAGGGAACGTGGTGAAAAAGAAAACATCCCCCTTTCCGATTTTCTAAAAGAACCCCTTACAAGAAGGTTCGGCGAAGCTTGGTATAACGAATTTGAATATGTTTGTAAAGAAATTCGCTCAGAGGAATGACCCCTTGGTGAAATTCAAATGTAAAAATTAATGAATTTATGCAACAACATCTAGCTCAGTCACAACGATTAGATTTACGACTCACTCCGCAACAGGTGTTATACCTTAAACTGTTACAGTTACCGGTATTAATGCTTGAACAACGCATCAAGGAAGAACTTGAAACCAATCCTCTCCTAGAGGAGGGGGATGATACTGAAATCACTGCCGAGCAGGCAGAAGAGCCTGCTGAACCAATTGCTATTGAGGAAGAAGAACAGAAAGCTCCTAAAGAAAAAACAGAAGCGGTAGAAGATAAATATTCGTTTGAAGATTTTATGAACGATGATCTTTCCGGTTTTAAAACAAATTCGCAATCTACAGATGATGATGATGAACACGATGAGTATCCCTTACCTGCTGAAGTTCCTCTCACAGAAAAATTAACTAACCAGCTACAATACCTCGATATTTCGGCTGATGAAGAACGTCTCGGCGAAGAAATTATTGGGAACATTGACGAGGACGGCTACTTACGTCGCGATTTACCCCTTATTTTACAAGATGTCAATTTAGGTCACAATGTAAATATTTCACTTGAACGAGCCGAAATTGTTCTCCATAAAATTCAACACTTAGATCCTCCCGGTATTGCCGCACGCAATCTGCAAGAATGTTTAATTGCTCAACTTGAAATGGGTGATTACCATGAACCTCAGAAAGAATGGGCACACAAATTACTCAAAAAACATTGGAACGAGTTTACTCTCAAACATTACCCCGAACTTGCAAAAAATTTGGGAATTACGATTGATGAGCTTAAAACAGTCATTGAATTAATTCAAAAATTAAATCCCAAACCGGGCGAAGGAACCCTTTCAGCACAGCAAAATTACATCATTCCCGATTTTATCGTCGAAAATGATGAAGGTGAATTTATTATTCAACTCAATGATCGTAGCGTGCCGCCTCTAAAGGTAAACAAACGCTATCGCGAAATGATGTCCCGGAAGAAAACAAATGGGACCCCAAACGAAGTAAAAACATTCATCCGCGATCAATTTGAACGGGCGAAGTGGTTTATCAATTGTATCTACCAGCGTCGCGAAACAATGTTAAGGGTGATGCACACCATCGTTGATCTCCAGCGAGATTTCTTCGAGACCGGTGGTGGCTTAAAACCGATGATTTATAAAGATATTGCCGATATTATCGGAATGGACATCTCAACCATTAGCCGTGTCGTGAACAGCAAATATGTCCAAACGGAATTCGGTGTCTTTGAACTCCGCTATTTCTTCAGCGATAAACTTACAACCTCCTCCGGTGAAGAAGTATCCAATAAAGAAGTAAAGAAAGATATTAAAGTAATAATAGATGCGGAAGATCCTAACGATCCGTTAAGTGACGACACTATCGCCGCCATGTTAAAAGGGCAGGGGGTCAACATTGCACGGAGAACGGTTGCAAAATACCGTGAAGCCATGAGGATTCCTGTTGCCAGACTTAGAAGAAAAATATAAACAAACTATGAGTTTACTCCCTATTCATTCTACTACAGTTCTCGGACTCAGACGAAATGGTATTGCTGTCATCGGTAGCGACGGACAGGTAACTGTCGGTAACGCCGTTATGAAACATCATGCCCGTAAAATCCGAAAACTCCATAATGATACCGTCCTTGCAGGATTTGCAGGAGCATCCGCCGATGCATTCACCTTATTTGAACGATTTGAAGATAAACTTCAACAATATCGTGGTAATTTGCTCCGTGCCGCCGTCGAGCTTGCAAAAACCTGGCGCACAGATAAATATCTAAGGAATCTTGAAGCCTTACTTGCTGTTCTTGATAGTGAACAAGCCCTGATTATTTCCGGAACAGGTGATGTGATCGAACCCGACGATGGTATTATTGCTATCGGCTCCGGTGGCAATTACGCTCTCGCCGCCGCCAGAATGTTGATGAAGCATACAGAACTCCCGGCTCGCGAAATAGTAAAAGAAGCCCTAACTACCGCAGGCGAAATCTGTATCTATACCAACACCAATATAGTCATTGATGAATTAGGCTCAATAAAAGAATAAGAACTTTTCCTAAAACTAAATTGTAGTAGCCGATCACCAGATCGGCATCTTTTATTTCTATTGAATAGCCACATATTTGGTAACCAATTTTAACCACATAGCAAAAGCAAAAAAGAAGACCAAAACCAACTCCATGAGCAAAAAAACAAAAACAGAAATACATGAACTCACCCCGCGACAGGTCGTCACAGAACTTGACCGTTTTATCATCGGTCAGAATGCCGCAAAAAAGGCAGTTGCCATAGCAATCAGAAACCGCTGGCGCAGAATGCAAACGCCGGAGCACCTTCGCGAAGAAATCATGCCCAATAACATCATCATGATTGGACCAACAGGCGTAGGAAAAACGGAAATTGCACGTCGCCTTGCAAAACTTGTACATGCTCCCTTTATCAAAGTGGAAGCATCCAAGTTTACAGAAGTTGGGTATGTAGGCAGAGATGTAGAATCTATGGTGCGCGATTTAACAGAATACGGCATCACGATGGTGAAAACCGAAAAAGCAGCTGAAGTTCAAGATAAAGCCCGCTTACTTGCCGAGGAACGTATCCTTGATATCCTCATCGGACCGGTGAAGCGGAAAAGCACCGGAGAAGGGGAAACCCCTGAATCTGCCACGGAAGCAGAAATGCACAATACTACCCGTGAACGATTCAAAGAAAAATTGCAAGCAGGCAGTCTCGATGACCGAACGATTGAAATGGAAGTAACGGCAACGCAAGCTCCCTCAATGCAAGTATTTGGACCCATTAACATCGAAGAGATGGGTATTAATATACAGGAAATGTTCGGGAATATGATGCCTAAGAAGCATAAAAAGCGTCGTCTATCAATTGCAGAAGCGCGGTTATTGCTTACTCTGGAGGAAGCGGATAAACTTATTGATATGGATGCTACGGTGAAAGAAGCCCTGCAACGGGTGCAAAATTCGGGTATTATTTTTATTGATGAAATTGATAAAATTGCCCGTTCACGAGGCGAAAGTAGTGGTCCCGATGTATCGCGCGAGGGAGTGCAACGCGACCTGCTCCCGATAGTGGAAGGCTCCAACGTGATGACGAAATACGGAATGGTAAAGACCGATCACGTGCTGTTTGTTGCATCGGGAGCATTTCATATATCCAAGCCATCCGATTTGATACCGGAACTTCAGGGCAGGTTTCCCATTAGAGTTGAGTTAAATAGTTTGACGGAAGAGGATTTTGTTAAGATACTTACTTTGCCTCAAAACGCTCTTATTAAGCAATATATAGCGCTTCTTGAGACGGAAGGAATAACATTAGATTTCTCCACAGAAGCGATACACGAAATTGCGAGAATTGCCGCAGAGGTAAATGAGAAAGTAGAAAATATCGGAGCACGGCGATTGCATACCATTATGACGACATTGCTTGAGGAATATCTCTTTGATGCTCCCGATAAGATTGATGCTAAAAGCATTAGTATTACCGATGATATGGTAAAGGGCAAACTCAACCACATTGTAAAAGACAGAGACCTTAGCAGGTATGTTTTGTAGAAAACAGTCAAAATGCCATTAAATTAACTGATCCCGACAGCATTCCCGCTGTCGGGATTTTTTTTGTTGGTCCCGCCGGCATTGCTTTGGGGATAGGATTTGGCTTGAATGGGCGGGGTATTTAGGGGAACAGTTGGAGTATTTGCGGGGTCAGTAGTCAGTTGTCATTCGTCATTGGGAATTGGTTGGTAAATATACTTGGTAAGTGGGAAAATTCAGGTGATAAGTTGGAATATTTGTGTAGTAAGTTGAGGTATTTGGCGCTTTGTACATGGTAAGAAGGAATATTCAGGTGTTATTTTGCATTGGTTGGGTGTTAAGTAGGTGTTAGGATGTACGATTTGAGATGTAGT
>OBEQ010164732.1_pt1 | contig 26633 bp, 22 predicted proteins | sample 1670901 | NCBI WGS metagenome assembly OBEQ01 (sample SAMEA104232315, study PRJEB22302) | groundwater metagenome | biome: forest; feature: aquifer; material: groundwater | place: USA | collected 2011-08-07 | depth 5.4 m | reverse complement strand
TACTTTAATTCGGAGAGGGAGGGATTCGAACCCTCGAGGACATTTCTGCCCTGCGGCTTTTCGAGAGCCGTCGTTTCAACCGCTCACGCACCTCTCCAAGATTAACCAAACAAATCCGAATGAGAACCAATACGAAGAAGATAGAGCCTCTTTTCCTTTTCGTCAATTTCGTATATAAGCAAAATATCTGGTTGTATATGACATTCAAAACATCCTTTATATACACCTTTTAGTTTGTGCACACAAAATCTTTCCGCAAGATGCCTCTCATTTATTAGTTCATCTATAACACATTCAAAGATAGCCTTTTAAAATCCAGAGTATAATGAGATTTTTTTAATGTCTCTTTTAAACTTCTTTGCTCTTTTTACACAAAGCATACTCTAGGAATAAAGGTCATCCATTAAAGCTGTAACGGTTGAAAAAGATTTTTTTGAATTTCGAGCCTCTTGTCTCGCAGCTTTTAATATGCCCTTATTTTTCGCCGACATATGGTGAGAATGCAAACAACCATTTAGCTCTAACGGGATCGAGCGCGTTCTTTCAATTTGCTTACAAAACATCTTTATAGCAGTACTCATATCAAGTCCGGCGTCTTCAAGAATGTCTCGAACAACATTCTTTGTTTTCATATCAATACGAACCTGGATTTGCGTCATGCGATGTTGAGACATAGGCAGTATCTAGTTATGATTCCTGATGAGGAGTGTATTGTATTTTCAATACAATGTCAATACACTTATTTTTTACTTTTTTTCTTTCTTATCGGCGCAGGATCAACGCGCACCTCTTGATCTATGCCAGAAGCATATTCATCGCCGGATTTTAGATATATTTTTTGCATGCCATTCATGAGTGAAAGAGTATGCCGATACAGCCCCGGTTTTTTTGGCATTATAAGTGGTAGTGTTATTGTCGTCGTTTCTCCCGATTTAATAGTTTTTAATTGTCGAGCGCTACTTACATTCTTCCATCGTGCGTCCCGGAATGGTGACGCGCCCTTGCCGTCAACAGCTTTTGCAACAATCTGCGCCTTCCTCCATTCACGAGTGCCGATATTTTTAATCACAAGTGTTGCCCGTGGCTTCCAGCCAACAAGTGCTGTCGGTGCATACTCCAACCTCACCACTTCTGCTTCATATGCAGGCTTCACGCGTACCACGAGTGGCAAATAATCGCTTCCTGAAAGTTTTTTTTCATTCGCAAGTAAATATGTTGTTTCTTGAATTGTTCCGATGAGAGGTGCGCTCACCAAAAGAGAGAATGTTGCCTGTTCGCCGGGTGCAACTTCTTTTTCGTCAAAGACAGTTTGTCCGCCCTTCTTCTTCCACGAACGGTCTTTGAGTTCGGATTCGGCTCCATCTGCTTTTTGCAATACAAGAAGGACATCTCCTTTTTTCCAAGTCTTCGTTCCTTTGTTGGTAAAATGAATGGTTATTTTTCTTCCCGGTTCATCGGTTATTTCTGGCGTTGGATCACCTTCAGCGCGCAGCGCCGCCCATTCTAATCCCGTATTTATAACCTGAACGCTCGCGTCGGTGGATGGAATCCAGCCCCTTCGTCCAAGCGCCAACGTAAATAGTTGATTAGAAATAAGTTCGTCGGAAGGATCGGCAAGCTTTACTGAAAACGTTCCTATGTGACGCGGCTCAACATTTGGTGTTGTAAGCTTGCCCATAAGAAGAGGTGATGCAGAAATGTTTGTGGCACTGCCACCTTCAACAGAGGCGAGATGAAGCGCCTCAAGTGAAGCAAGGTGGTCTTTGACTACATTTGACACAATGACAAGAGGATCGTCGCCATATCCCCGCCACGTAGTCGTACCCGTATTCCAAAACATAGCATTCACCTCACGGCTATCGCCTTTTTTCATCTCCACAACAGAAGGATTAAGAGAAATTTTTTCTGCTGCGTATTTGCGCGGAACATCGCGGATAAGGGTGCCATACGCCTCACTCGCATCACGAACAATCGATGGTAGATCGGCATACAGCGCCCCGCCGGGACACTCTGTGCAATCAAGATCGCGATGCGCCAACACATTCGGATAGTTGCCATCGATAAAAAATCCCGACCCTGAAGGATCGATATCAAATTCCCATGATTTTTGAGTGATAAGTTGAACCAAGCTGTCGCGCGCCGAGAACGACGGCGTATCCGAAGAAAATGTGCCAAGCAGTGCAATGCCCATACTTCCCTCATTGAGGGAAATATTATTGGAAGGAAATCGCGAACATTGCTTGCTGCGGTGCACATGCCCTGCCACAACCCCATCTCCCCCAAATCGCCCCTCCCAGATTTTTCCCGCCGGATCGATAATGTAATTATAGCCAATATCTCCCCATTTTTGAGAATACGTATGGTACGAATAAATGCCGCGCACCGCTTCGCGGTAATCCACATCATTCACTATGCCATCACCCGTAACATCGCGTACCGTTGTTGCCGTATGATGGATGACTATTTTTTTGACCGTTGAGTAGTCGCTTTTCCATAGTTGATCGCGACGTTCGTTTTGAAGTTCAATGGAAGGATCAAGCCAGTCTATTCGTGACAGAAGCGGCAATTGGGGCAATGTGGTATTTGCCGCCATACGAACTCGTGAGGCTGGCAACGGCTTTAAAGAGGGTGGTAACGTGTAGGTGTTGGCAATTATTCCATCTATTCGTTGAGTGCTTCGAATTTGCAATGATCTGCCTTTATGCACCACAAAAAGATACGTTCCTTTATCCGATGAAATGCTGTCGGGACCATCTTCTTCCGGGGTAATTGATGTCCATGCATGCCAGCCGCGATCATCAAATAATCGAATTTCAAAGTGGACACCAAGCGGAGCTTCAATGGCCGCGAAGGTAAAGGTGGATGGCGCCTGGATCACACGCGAAATACACACATCATCACATATGAAGTCTTGGGGTAGAATGCTGGTGCTGTTGAAATACACAGGCTCGTTATTTTTTTGTGCATGCACCAAGACGGCGCCTACAGAAAAAATAAGTGCTACTGCAAAAAAAAGAATGTAGGGCGATGTATATTTACCTTTCATAGGACTGCCTTTTGTGCCGATAAAGAATAAGCGCACACGCGAACAACGTCCACCATATAATCGCAAGATCGTTTTTAAAATACGGAACATCTACGGCGCCATGCACAAGAATAGTGATCATTGCCCCTGCAAGTCCAAACAATAGCGCTCGTTGCTCTTTGTCATGCGCACCTCTCAATAGTATAAAATAACAAGCTACAAGAGCAACGATGCTCATAAGTCCATAGAGTCCGATCTCGCTCCAAAAATTCAATATGATGTTGTGGGGATAGAGGAAAATTTCTATTGCTTGTGCCTTGTGATAGGGTTCAAACGTATTTTGATACCCCGCCAAACCGACTCCGACAAGCCAATGATCGCGAAGCATGGGAATTGTTTCATTCCAGGTAATCTGGCGTACGGTACCCGACCATTCCTGAAAAAAAAGTTTTTTTTGGATGGGCGCGTATATACTGGGTGCTATAATTAGCACAAGTGCGGCGCTTATAAGAATACGTATGGTCCACTGCCGCGATTGCTTGCTCCATACTATACCTCCAATGAGCCCCGCCACTCCAAGTGCCACAAGTGCGCCAACTGTTTTTGCGGCAATAATGCCGGCAACCAAGAGAGTGCTCAATGTTATAAGGTAGATTCTTTTTATCCCACGCGTATGAACTGCGTAAGCAATGATGAGTGGAATGATGGGGGCCAAAAACAATCCGACTGCATTAGGATACGGATAGAGGCTGGTGGCGCGCAATTCAACATCCCAGGGTGGCGGAATGGGAAATCCGGCGAATACTTGGCCAAGCGCAATAAGCGCAATGATTGCGCCCGATACGCCGAGTATGCCTACTGTCGTCCATATCTGTGGCGGTTTTTTTATAAGATACAGATAGAGTACAAAAAATATGATCGGTTCGATAAAATAGGCTCTCCACACGCCCAGTGCTGCGCGAATATCCGGAGATACCATAACTGCTACACTTGCAGAAATAGCTAAACAAGCAATACTTATGACAAGTACCTTCTCGAGAAGCGTCTGAGGAGTTATTGCTCGTAGAATTTCTTGCCGGTGTTTAATAATAACGATGCCTGCAAGGAAGAAAAGTTCGAGTTCTACGAGTGTCGTCGGAAGAGGTCCAAATGAAAATCGAATGAGATAAAGCGGTGTTGTTGCCAAAAAAAGCATCACTCCAAACCTTTCTTTCTGCCAAGAAAGAACTGCGAACACACCTAGCCATATACTACCCACTACATATTCCATATGAATATTTGTTGCATACTTGGTTCATCGCAAGAACTCTCTCTTGCAGAGCTTTCTGCCGTACTCACAGGAAGGGGTCTTTTTTTTGATGTCATAGGATTAGGTGAGACAAGCGTTGAACTCTCAATCAAAAATACGTTTAATGAGCAAGAGCTTATGGGCCACCTTGGCGGATGCATTAAAATAGGCTCATTTCTTTGCGAAATTTCATCAAATGCCCTCTCGCCAACCATACTAGCTGACCTCCTTTTTTCCCTTACCGACAAACGGACTATCTACGGCCTAAGTGTTTCAAGTGTATCAGACATGCCGAAAAATAAAAGAATGAATCCCGCTCGTCTTAAGCGTCTTGGAATAGCGGTAAAACGAGAACTCAAACAACGAGGAAGGCAGAGTCGCTGTGTCATTTCGCAAGATTCGTCACCCACACTTTCTTCTGTTGTTGTTGAAAAAAACGGCCTTCTTAAAGAGGGGGGTGTTGAACTCTTGTTGATCGAGGGTCCAAAAACAATCCGCATCTACCAAACGCGCGCCGTACAGCCGTTCGAAGCATTTTCTCATCGGGATTTCGGCAGACCAAGTAGGTCAATGTCGATTGGCATGCTTCCCCCAAAAATCGCCCTCATGATGGTGAATATTTCCAAGGCTCCTTTTATTCCTCATTCTTCACTTCTCGATCCATTCTGCGGCACCGGAACCATTCTTCAAGAAGCTCTTTTGCTGGGTGTTGGCAATTGCATTGGGACTGATATAAACAGTGCGGCCCTCGCATCAACACAGAAAAATCTTGAGTGGCTCAAAAAAACACTCTCTGTCAATACAAACGCATCAATTACCATTCGCAAGTGTGATGCACAACAACTCCATACTCTCTTTCCTTCATCCTCTATCAGCACTATCGTCACTGAAACCTATCTCGGACCGATTGTGAAAAAAAACGCGTCAATAGATCGGCGCATACTCGTCGACCTTGAAAAACTCTACTATTCCTCATTCCAATCATTTGCCCACATCCTTACAAGTGGCGCTCGCGTTGTCATCGCGTGGCCATTTTGGCCATCGCAAAAGTGCGCTTTATTTCTTCCAACCTTACTGGATTCATTAAAAGGGTGTGGTTTTAAAAACATCACTCATTCACTCCTTTCACCATTTCATCTTCCTCACTCACAGCGCAATTCAATTCTCTGGCATAGGGAGGGCCAACAAGTGGGGCGTGAAATTTGCGTATTTGAATTCACGCAAACCTGAACACCATCACATCTCCATCACGGACAACATACTCCTTGCCTTCTAGTCGCATGAGGCCTTTTTCTTTTGACGTCGCTTCCGATCCCGCATCAACAAGGTCTCTCCAGTAAAGTACTTCTGCGCGGATAAATCCCTTTTCAAAGTCGGTGTGGATCACACCTGCTGCTTGAGGTGCCTTTGTGCCAAGTGGAATAGTCCACGCACGCGTTTCTTTAGGCCCTGTGGTGAAATAGGTAATGAGTGAAAGGGTTTTATAGCATATTGAAATAAACCTATCGAGTCCGGTTGCCGATATGCCAAGCTCAATAAGTTCCTCGGGTGTTAATTCTGTGCTTTCCGCTTCAAGTTTTGCGCAAAGCTCCACGAATGGATACTTTTTTTTGTATTCTTCCAATTCTTTTTGTGTTTGCTCATCAATAACGCCACTTTCGTCCGTATTAAAAACAGTGACAAAGGGTTTGGTGGTAAGAAGATTCAATCCAAAACACTGTTTTTTTTCTTCGTCGGTTAAGTCGGCAGCACTTGCGAGCTCTCCACGCAAAAGCACGTCGTGAAGTTTTTCAGCTACGGCACATTGTTGCTGAATGGTCTTATCATTGCCACTCTTCATCTGACTTCTAAGGTTTGTGATTCTTTTTTCCAGTGTCGCCAGATCAGCAAATATAAGCTCAAGGTTGATAGTTTCAATATCATCAAGGGGGTGTGGCTCGCCACTTACATGAATAACGTTCGGATCATGAAACACGCGTACAACATGTGTAATGGCATCTACCTCGCGGATGTGCGCCAAAAATTGATTTCCCAACCCCTCTCCCTTGCTTGCACCCTTCACTAGTCCCGCGATATCCACAAATTCAATTGCAGCTTCAATGATTTGCGCAGAATGCGATAATACGGCAAGTGCGCTCAATCGCTCATCTGGAACCTTTACGATGCCGCTATTTGGTTCAATAGTACAAAAAGGATAATTTGCGATATCTACTTGTTTTTTGGTAAGAGCCTTGAAGAGGGTTGACTTCCCCACATTTGGCAATCCAACAATTCCGATTTTCATATATATAAACGAAAAGGGGCTGAATTGCCTATCTTCATCGCCCCTTTTCTTAATCCTATTTTGATGTCAATTTTTTGATTTTCTTTTGAAGTTTTCCAAAAACAACGCTCTTTGCCCTATTGAAGTTCCCTGTCCGTATAAGTGAAAGCACATACCCTAAAACCATAGTATTTTCCTTATAATTAAGGCTTGAAAAGATTTTAAAACCGCGTATGATGAAATATGCGGCTTCTCCCACTCGTAATCTTTTGTAGAATAAGTATATCCCAAGAGTAATAATATGTCAAGTCACTTCCTGCCATACCAGATCTGTGGATATGTTGGGGAAATGTGGAAAACTATGTCTGGACACTCAAAATGGGCCACAACAAAAAGGGCAAAGGCGGTTGTTGACGCAAGGCGAGCAACTGTTTTTACGCGCCTTGCGAACGCCATTACGCTCGCGGCGCGAGAAAAGGGTGGTGATCCGACAACAAACTTTTCTCTCCGCCTTGCTATTGAAAAAGCGAGGGAATCTAATATGCCAAAGGAGAATGTCGAGCGCGCAATAAAACGCGGCACTGGTGAGGGCGGAGCGGCGCAACTGGAAGAAATTACTTATGAAGGTTATGGGCCGGGGGGCATTGCGATTCTCATTCATACTCTTACCGACAATCGCAATAGGACGGTATCTGAGATAAAACATATTTTTGCCTCGCATGGGGGAAGTCTCGGAAGTGCTAACAGTGTTGCGTGGATGTTTGAAAAACAAGGCGTCATAGGTATTTCACAAAATCTAACTGAAGAACAAGAGCTTTCCCTTATCGAGTGTGGTGTCAACGACATCCAAAAAGAAGGTGATGAAATCACTCTTATTGTTACTCCTCAAGATCTCCAGAAAGCAAAGGTGTGTGTCGAACAACTTGGCCTTCCCTTGGCGTTCGCGGAGTTCGACTACAAGGCATCAACTCAAGCATCACTTTCTTCTGCGGACAAAGAAGGCCTTGCCGCACTTTGTGCCCAACTCGACACCATAAGCGATGTTACTAATTATTATTCGAATGTGTAAATGAATAAAGGAACTACACGAACCATTCTTGGTATTGATCCTGGATATGGCAGAATTGGTGTTGGCGTTATCCAACAAAATGGCGCTCATCTTGTGTGTCGATCGTACGCTTGTATCACCCCGCCAAAACATTCCTTTCCTGATCGCTTACTTTTTATTTATCAATCACTTGTGGAATTGTTACAGTGCCATGCGCCAGCCCTTGTTGCAATTGAAAAGCTTTATTTCTTTAAAAACACAACAACCGCGATTGATGTTTCACAAGCACGCGGAGTTATTCTTCTCGCAATGCGCATGCATGGAATATCCATCCACGAATACACCCCCCTGCAAGTAAAGCACGCGATTACCGGCTATGGCAAGGCCGATAAACAGCAAGTGCAAAAAATGGTACAAATTCTCTTATCTCTTCCGTCACTACCAAAACCCGACGACGCGGCAGACGCACTCGCTCTTGCCATTTGCGCAAGCACGGTGCCAATCAATCGTCATTAATGATCACATATGCAGTTATCCTATTCATACTCGCCCGCAAAAAAATCAACTCGAAATAAACCCACCTTCAAATATACCCAGCGCCCCTCACGCAAGGGAAGTTGGCTTAAGCGCTTATTTACACTTATGGGAATAGGCATTGTAATTGGATCAATTTCACTTATCGGACTTATTGCATACTATTCAAAAAATCTCCCCGACCCAAATAAACTCATGGATCGCGCCGTGCCCCTTAGTACGAAAATATATGATAGAACGGGTGAGGTGTTACTCTACGACATTCATCGCAACGAACAGCGCACATTAGTGTCGTTGAAGGATATTCCCCAATCACTTATACACGCGACTATTGTTGCTGAAGATAGAGGGTTTTACCAACACAAAGGCTTTGATTTAAAAGGAATTTTACGTGCGCTTGCCGTTGATATTCTGCGTGGCCGCACGGCACAGGGCGGATCGACCATCACCCAGCAATTCATCAAAAATGCCCTTCTCTCATCAAAAAAAACACTCACTCGTAAAATTCAAGAACTTATCCTTGCTTACCAAATAGAAAACCGTTTTACAAAAGATGAGATTTTACAACTCTACCTCAATGAAATACCTTATGGCTCGACTGCGTATGGCGTTCAGGTGGCATCTCAAACGTATTTCGATAAAAATGTTCATGCGCTTACTCTAGCCGAGTCGGCACTTCTAGCCTCACTCCCCAAAGCTCCGAGTTATTATTCGCCATGGGGAAACAATCGCGACAAACTTATTGCGCGACAACATGGCATTTTACAAGCAATGGTTGAGGAGGGGTACATCACTCAGGTGGAGGCTGATGATGCTATTTCCCAAAACCTCACATTCAGAGAAGATAGGCAGTCAATCAAGGCGCCACACTTTGTTTTTTATATCAAGCAGCTCCTTACGGATATGTATGGAGAGAAGGTTGTAGAAGAAGGGGGGCTAAAAATAATCACAACACTTGATTATGATAAACAGCGTATTGCCCAAGAAGCGATTGAAAAACAAGGTAAGAAAAATGTGTCTGTTGGCGCATCAAATGCCGCACTTATTTCTCTTGATACCCACACGGGAGAAATAAGGGCAATGGTCGGTTCACGTGATTATTTTGACCAAACAATCGACGGCAATGTCAATGTTACACTTCGCAAACGCCAGCCCGGATCTTCCTTTAAGCCAATTGCATATGCCACAGCATTTCAAAAAGGGTACACTCCTTCAACAATCGTATTCGACCTAAAAACAAACTTCGACACAACGGGCACAAAGCCATATACCCCACTTAATTATTCGGGTAAAGAATACGGAGCGGTTACATTACGCAAAGCGCTTGCGGGTTCGCTTAATATCGCGTCTGTTAAATTGCTTTATTTGACGGGAGTTCAGCCTGTTATTGATTTTGCAAAAAAAATAGGATACACCTCGCTCGAAGACCCTGATCGATACGGACTTGCGCTTATTCTCGGCGGAGGAGAGGTTACGCTCTTGGAACATGCGGCTGGTTTTGCATCATTTGCTCAAGAGGGAAGGCGTATCACTCCCTATGGGTTACTTCGTGTAGAAAACAAAGATGGGGCTGTTCTTTATGAGACAAAACCTACTGCCCTAGAACAAGTGTACGACCCTGAAATTGCTCGAAATATCACAGACATTCTTTCGGATAATACTGCCCGCTCCTATATTTTTGGGACAAAAAACTATCTTACCCTTCCCGACCGTCAAGTAGCAGTGAAAACAGGTACGACAAATGACTTCCGTGATGCATGGACTATCGGATATACACCCTCAGTGACAACGGGTGTGTGGGTGGGAAACAACAACAACTCACCAATGCATAAAGGGGCTGATGGCTCAAAAATTGCTGCGCCTATTTGGAATGAGTACATGAAAAAAACCCTTTCTCAAGACGCGATTGAAAGTTTTACAAAACCAATCCCCATCACAACGGGAAAGCCAATCCTTGATGGACACATAAGCGCCGACGAAGAAGTGATTATTGATAAGCGCACAGGGCAACCCACAACAACTGATACGCCTACGGACCAATTAGAAACTCGTAAAACTCACGCCATACATGATACTCTCTACTGGGTGCAAAAAGATGATCCGCGCGGCCCCACACCAGCACAACCAGAGCAAGACCCGCAATTTACATCATGGGAAAATAGTGTTCGCGAATGGGTGTTAAAAAATAATATCACTCCAGATGCTCCTTCTTCTCAGAACATCCCCGCACAACCACAAGAGTTCCCGATTATTTCTTTTGAAAGTCCTTTGGACAATGAAAATATCACCACCCATACCCTTATTTCACGCGTACATACGGAGTCTTTTTCTCCCATTGCAATGGTTCAATATTTTCTTGATGATCAACCCCTAGAAACAGTTTTAACTCCCCCTTATTCGTTGAATTATATGCTTTCTGGTAAAGAAAATGGCTTTCATATATTAAGCGCAAAAGCTACCAACACCGCCGGTCTTTCACAAAGCGCCTCTATTACGCTTAACATTCTGCTTAATAAAAAAATTCCCATCCCCATCTTTCAGTCACCATCACAAAATCAACTTATCCAAAAAAATGTTCAAATAACAATTAACGGCTCCATTCTCTCTCCTGAAGTCTCATCACTTTCAACTATTAAAACCATCAAGGCCACTCTTAGTGGTGCCTCTATTCAAAATCCTCTCTTAATCGGTTCTCTCCAAAATCCCTCCTCGCAACACTGGTCTTTTCTATGGACAACTCCCACACAATCCGGGAATTATATCGTCACTATCCAACTCTTTGACTCTTCTAACGCCCTTATCAGTCAAAGAGCTGTTGTTGTTTTTGCACCTTAAGATTTTTCTTATTGCCGTATGGGCATAATAAGATATTGGTACCCTGTTTTTTCAATGGGTTTAAGTATGCATGGATTTGTATTGTCAATAATACTCAAAAGAGCTTTGGGGCTTTCAAGGGCTTGGAGCCCATCAAGAAAATATTTGTGATTAAGGGTAATAGTGTTTTCACTTCCCTGCATTTCCACTTCAAGTTGTACAACACTTTCACCGGTTACGGCATTTGAAGAAGATAATAATAATCTCCCTTGATCGCGGTTTGTGGAAAGACATTGAATGTGGATATCAGAAAGAGAGGATTTTGAAAATAAACTTGTCGTCTTAACCGCCTTAATACATTCTTCAACATTAAGCACTATTTTTGTTGCAAACGACTGTGGGATAATTTGCGTATAGTCGGGATATGTCCCTTGAATGCGCTTGGAAATAAGCTGATAGGAGTCACAATAAAATGCAAGTTGATGGTCATTCCATTCCATTCGTATTTTTCCACTCACATCTTGTTGTAACATTCGCAATACTTCTTGTGCGGTGCGCAGGGGAATAATAATACTTTCTGTTGTTGGTATTTGTTGTGTTGTTGTTAGTGAATATTCCGCCAAACGATACGCATCCGTTCCCACGTGTGTTATAGTGGATTGCTCTTGTTGAAATAAACACAATAACCCACTTAATTCTTGTTTTGACTCTTGAGTGCTCACTGTAAAAAGGGTGTATTGAAGCGCTTTTTTAAGTTCTGCGCTTTGAAACTCAAAAGAAAAGGGTGATTCAAGTTGGGGGATGGGTGGGAATTCATTTGGATCTAATCCTTTTATTTTTGTTGAATAATTTTGGCATTTGATATGAAGAATATTATTATCATGAAGTTCTATATCTATTTTTTCTTTTGGAAGAAGGGAGATATACTCTGTAAATATTTTTGCCGGTAATGCAATACTCCCTTCTTTTTCAATTTTTCCCCGTATCGAACATGAGGCTCCTATTTCAAGATTTGTCGCATACAACATTAAAAGTCCATCTTGTGTTTTAAAAAGAATTGAAGAAAGAATAGGGAGATTTTGTTCTCGCCCCGTTAAATGGCTTATAAACTGTAGGCCCTTTTGAAGATTTTCTTGAAGACAAGAAATTATCACAGATGAAGAAAGTTAAATACTATATATAAAGAAGGAGAAGTACTAGTAGTAGGGGGTGTGGATATGAGGATAAGTGGTAAAAGAATGAATGTGATAAGGAGAAATGAGGTATGTCGATGGGGAAAAACATGTGAGTGATATGTGAAAGTGGTCGAAGGAAAAGTGGATAGAATGGAGTAAAAAAAATATTCACATATTATTCACTTAATTACACACACCTCATTAAAGAATTAAATATTATAGATTCGTTGGCGAATAAGATTAATTTCTTCTTTGATTTTTGGGCTGGCATCAACCTCTCTTTTAATTTTATTATATGCATGAATTGCGGTGGTATGATCACGTCCCCCCAACTCTTGGCCAATAGCAGGAAAGGAGCATTTTGTTTCTTCACGTAATAAGAACATGACTATTTGGCGTGGAATGGTGAGTTCGCGCTTGCGGCATTCACCGGTAATATCAGTAATATTGATATTATAAAACTCAGCGACAATATGAATAATTTGTTTTGGTGAGAGAGATTTTTTAGCCGGCGACGAAGTGATGGATGAAAGGATCTGTTTGATTTTTTCAAATGTAAGTGGTGTCGAATTGAGTTGGTTGTATGCAATAACCCGATTAAGCGCCCCCTCAAGTTCACGGATATTATTATGAATAATCGTTGCGATGTAGTTGATAATTTCTTTAGATATATCAATACCTCGCTCCTTACATTTAGAGTCAAGAATGGCGATGCGCGTTTCAAGGTCGGGTGTTGTGATGTCGGCAATCATTCCCCATTCGAGCCGGGATAAAAGACGACTTTCAATGGCGGGAATGGCTTTTGGCGGGCGATCAGAGGAGACAACAAGTTGACGATTTGTTTGATGCAGGGTATTAAATGTGTGAAAAAACTCTTCTTGAGTACCCTCCTTACTTGAAAGAAATTGAATATCATCAATCAAAAGCACGTCAACCCCTCGATAGAGATCTTTAAGCTCCTTTACTCTACCAGACCGCACAGCTTGAATAAAATCATTTGTGAACTTCTCACACGTGACAAATAACACTCTTTTTTCCGGATGTTTGTTTAATATTTCATGCCCAACTGCTTGAAGAAGATGTGTTTTTCCTAAACCCACACCTCCATATAAAAAAAGAGGATTATATATTTCTCCCGGGCCGCCGGCAACGGCATGGCACGCCGCATTGGCAAGTTCGCAGTATTTACCAACAACAAAATTTGAAAAGGTATATCGGGGATTTAAATTATTATAATGAACAGGGGCATCGTTTCTGGCCGGAGAAACAACAGAAGAAATACTTGGAAGAGGATAGCCCTGCTCTTTTATAAACACACCCTCGGTGTTTTTTTGACGCCGCTCAGAAATCTCAACTTTATAAATAACATCTTTCACGGGCCCCTGTGAAACATTACGAAGCGCTTTAATGATTATGGGGTGATATTTTTTTTCCAAATATTGTTTTGTGAAACCATTTGGGACTCCTACAATAATCCTATCATTCTCAAACGACAAGACATATGTTTCCTTAAACCACGTGTTAAAATTCGGTTTACTCAAAAGGAGTTCAAGTTCGCCGAGAGCAGCCTGCCAAAGATGAGATGTATTCATAGGAAGCACTTAAGAGAAAACTCTATTGATAATGTAAGATCACACTAGTGTATCACAAACGCTTGAGAAAAAAAACCACGTCGACAGTCCACATGATGTGAATAAATTGTGAATAACATTGACACTCGGAAGAAAAGTGCCTATACTCACCATTAAACCATAAGACACTACTCAGTATGCCAAAACGAACATATCAACCAAAGAAGCGTAAGCGGGCAAAAAAGCACGGTTTTCGGAAGCGGATGACAACAAAGAATGGACGAACAGTATTGAAACGAAGGAGAGCGAAGGGTCGTAAGCGGCTTACCGTATCATCATAACGCTGTGTTGTCAAAGGAAAATCGCCTCAACACTTCAATAGATGTTGTGCGCGTTTTAAAGCGCGGCCGTATGTGCTCGTCAGAGCTTATACTTGTTAAGTGGTTTCCCAATAACTTGGGTCGCCCACGCTTTGCATTTATTGTGTCAAATAAAATATCGAAACGCGCAACAGTGCGAAATAGGATTAAGCGAAGATTGCGGCATGCAGTGCGACAATACGGCATTAATAAGACACCAAGTGCAGATATTATTGTGATAGCAAAACCAATTCTTGTCAATACCCCCTTTCAGATTATTTTCAAAGGGCTTTCCGGACAATTTTCACGATGTTTTTATGGACACGTGCGACTACACTCATTATGAGACTACTTCTTATTTCTTTTATTGCCATATATCAGCGAATACTCTCCCCTGATCACGGCAGAATGCGCACATGCAACTCGAGCGGGTACTGCAAGTATTATCCAAGCTGCTCTGAGTATGTAAAACATGCCATACTGAAATATGGCAGCAGTGAAGGGTTATGCAAAGGCGCATGGCGCATTATGCGATGCCACCCCTGGAGTAAGGGGGGAATTGATTTTATGATCTAATACCAACACTACTATGAAAGAATTATTTGAAGCGCTTCTCTATCACCCATTTTTCAACCTACTGATTTTTTTCTATTCCGTCTTACCTGTCCATGATTTGGGAATCGCGATCATTCTTCTTACTGTTTTTGTGAAGGCGCTTCTATGGCCCATTTCTTGGCAGCAACTGAAGGCGCAGAAAAGTCTGCAGGAGTTGCAGCCAAAAATTAAGGCGCTTCAACAGCAATTTAAAGACGATAAACAAGCTCTTGGCATGGCGCAAATGCAGCTTTTTAGCGAACACAAGGTCAATCCCCTTACGTCGTGTTTGCCGTCGCTTGTGCAAATCCCCTTTCTTATCGCCCTCTTCTATACGTTTATTAACGGACTCAAAGATCGTGATTTTTCAATTCTCTATCCATTCATACAACAACCACAAGTGCTTCAAGATGCTTTCTTGGGAACATTTTCATTGACAGCAACTCATAATATTTTCCTTGCCGTTCTGGTGGGGGCAGCTCAATTTGTACAGGCATGGATGTTGTTGCCGAAAACACAAAGTCACGTAAAGGGAAGTAAGGATGAAGATATGACCGCAATGATGAATAAGCAGATGACCTATATGATGCCGATTATGACCGGGTACTTCAGCTATATTTTTCCAAGTGGACTTGGCGTGTATTGGCTCACCCACTCGCTTTTATCAATTTGCCAACAATGGTTTTTTGTTCGCGCCGCCCCACCAACAGCAATTGTGCAACAAGAAGAACGACAATCATGATACTTTCTAAACAACAACTTTTTTCTCTTACCGTTGTCACGACACGCGGAATAGCGATCGGCCGCGTTATTGATGTGGGGCTGGACAGCGTGTCTCAAAGTATCGTAACCTATCAAGTACGCCCATACTGGAAATGGCGCAAGACCCTCCAAAGCGGCCAATTACTTCCCTCGCCGCTCAGTATACACCGATCACAGGTCGTGCGCATGACAGTGTCAGAGCTCGTTGTTGAAGATGGAAGTGTTCCACTTGGCGTTCAAGATGATGTGGCTGCGGTGCGAGCCACAAGACAATCGCGCCAGCAAGCAGCAATACGCGGGCCCCTATAGTTTAATGGATAGAACAAAGGACTCCTAAGCCTTAGATCCGTGTTCGATTCGCGGTGGGGGCACCAGAAGGGCCTATGGTCTAGTGGTACGACATCGCATTCGCATTGCGAAGACGGGAGTTCGATTCTCCCTAGGTCCAAGAAAAATGCTCCGCAAAAACGGGGCGTTTTTCTTGTAGAGCTAGAGCAACACAATAGTTTGTGTTGCGTGGAGAATCGAAGGGCGGAGCGATATCTGGCCAGTAGGCCAGATCGTGAGCAGCGGCCTGCGACCAAGGCGAGCGACGGCGAGCTGAGAGTTGTAGGCGATTCTCCCTAGGTCCAAGAAAAACACCCCGTGTTCATCGGGGCGTTTTTCTTATTTTCTGGTATACTACAAAGACGGAGACATTATTATGGCGAAAAAAAAATCACTACCATTATTACTTATTGTCGAGGACGAGAAACCCATTGCGCATGCGCTGCAGCTTAAGCTCGCAAGTGAGGGATATCGCACATATATCACATCTGATGGTCATGAGGCGCTTAACGCGCTTTCCTCACAATCATTTGATGGGGTGTTACTCGACCTTATCATGCCCCGAAAAGACGGATTTGCCGTCCTTGCCGAGATGAAGGAAAAAAACAACAAAATACCCATTATAATCCTGTCGAATCTTGGACAAGAAAGCGATAAAGTGCGCTGTAAAGAGTTGGGGGCGGCAGGATATTTTGTAAAAGCAGACATTTCCATTGCGGATGCTGTGCGCGCCATAAAGCAATACGTATGACTCAAGACATCCATGCTATCAAAAAAGCCCTGCTTACATTTCACTATGTAAGCGAAGAAGAAATGCAAGCTGCCGAAAGCTTTCAGCGCCAGCATGGAGGAACGGAACTCGAATATCTTTTAAGCAAAGAAATTGTCACGAAAGACATTATAGGGCAGGCAATTGCGGAGGGGTATGGCGTGCCGTATTCAGATCTGAATTCCTACCCACCCTCTCAAGAGCTTCTTGACGCACTCCCGGAATCATTTGCAACTAACTACCGCACCATTCTTTTTAAGCGCACCAAAGACACGAGTACGCTCTGCACCGATGTTCCGGATAACCCAACACTTCTTTCAAAAGCGCGCACAATAGTATCGACAAAAAAAATAATAATCACCTATTCACTGACAGAAGATATTGATTTGAATCTACGCCACTATCAAAAGCCGCTTGAAACCCGATTTGGTAAAATAATCGCAGAACACAAACGCATGGCGCCAAACCTTCTTGATGAGATTTTTGATGATGCTATCCAATTCCGCGCCTCAGACATTCACTTTGAACCACGAGAAAAAGAGGTCGTCATTCGGTTTCGCATTGACGGACACTTAAGTGAAGCGGGAAGAATATCAAAAACAGTGTACGAACAAATTCTCAATAGGATTAAAGTGCAATCACGCATGCGCATCGACCAACATGCGGGCGCGCAGGATGGCAGTATTAGATATGAAAAAAACGGACGACTCATAGAAATGCGCGTTTCAGTCGCCGCCGTTCTTGATGGAGAAAAAATCGTTTTGCGCATGCTTATGGAATATATCCGCAGCTTTTCATTGGCGGATCTCGGTTTTTCTGAGACGCATCAACACACACTACTCGCCGCGAGTGAAAAACCATTCGGCATGGTGCTGGTAGTCGGCCCAACGGGCTCAGGTAAAACAACAACGTTATACGCGCTCATTAAATCGCTTAACCAGCCACATCGGAATATCACCACCATTGAAGATCCGGTTGAGTATAAAATGGCGGGAGTCAACCAAATGCAGGTTAATACGGCGATGAATTTTACTTTTGCAACCGGACTGCGATCCATTGTGCGCCAAGATCCCAACATTATTCTTGTTGGCGAAATTCGCGATAGCGAAACCGCGGAAATTGCAGTGAACGCGGCGCTTACCGGACACCTTCTCTTTTCTACATTTCATGCAAATGACGCCGCAACAGCAGTTCCGCGTCTTTTAGAAATGGGAGTACAGCCATTCTTGGTAAGTTCGACCATTGAACTTATTGTTGCTCAACGGCTTGTGCGCCGCCTTTGCGAAAGTTGTCGGTATAGCTATCGCACCACCAGTGCGGAGTTAAAGAAAAGCTACCCAAATCTTGCATCATTTCTATCTCAAAAAACAGTAACACTCTATAAAAGCAAGGGGTGTTCTGCGTGCCATTCCGGAGGATACCATGGTCGTACAGCTGTATTTGAAATGATACGCATGACACCCCACATACGCGAACTTCTGCTTAAGCGGCCAGCTTCTCAACAGATTGGCGCACTTGCACGAAAAGCGGGAGAACAATCACTATTTGAAGATGGTTGGAAAAAGGTATTACAGGGCATTACCACCATCGAGGAGCTTTTTCATGTGGCAGAGCCCCCTATCAACACATAGATCAATATTCTTATGGCGCGTGAACAAGATACGCTCATACAGCAACTCGCGATATTGATGTCCTCAGGCATGAGCCTTCAGGCATCATTAGCGACAATGAAAACAGAGCTCAAGTCCCCTCGATGGAAGGCGAATGTTGCGCGCATTCAAGAAGAAGTGGAAAGTGGGCATACGTTTACATCTGCAGTAGCTCGCGCAAAACTCATTCCAATCCCCCTCATTCCTTTAGTGCGCATCGGCGAGGAGTCGGGACAACTTGCCCAACACCTTTCGCTTATAGCCCACGCTCGTGAAAAAGAACAAACACTGCAAGGGAAAATTCAATCCGCACTCCTCTACCCACTCTTTATCATAGTGGTAATGATAGTTGTTGCGATAAGTACGTCGGCGTTTATTTTACCCAAACTCGCAACACTGTTTAGCCAACTAAACATTCCACTGCCAATCCTTACGCGGATCATGATTGACGTCGGTGTTTTTATTCACAGCCAAAGCATCCTTCTTGTACTTGGATTGGGTGCTGTCTGTGCGCTACTTATTTTTGCCTGGCGTACGTCTGAAGCCTTACGCTATGGGTTTCAAGAAGTTGTCTTTATGCTTCCCGGAATGGGAACTTTTTTTCGGTCAGTTGAGCTTACGCGATTCGGTTTTTTGCTTGGAACACTCCTTTCTGTGGGAGTTGGCGTATTAGATGCCATACATGCGCTGTACGACGCCACACCCTTTAAGCGATACAAACAATTTTATGCATACCTGGAACATGCGATAGAAGAAGGCAATTCATTTGATAGTGGGTTCCAGCATTATCCACATATCGATGGAGTGCTCCCCTTCTCTGTGCGCCAAATGGTTGCCGCCGGCGAACAAAGCGGAAATCTTTCTAATGCCCTCTCTGCTGTTCACAGACGCTATGAAGAACAAGGAGAACGCCTTTCAAAAAATATTCCCGCACTTCTTGAACCCACTCTTCTTGTGCTTGTGTGGCTCGGGGTTGTTGCCGTTGCTCTTGCTGTTATTTTGCCGCTATATCGGCTTACCGGATCGCTGCAGTAAGATAATCCCATGCTATACTTGATGGAGGAAATTGTTCTTTAAAATGAGACAGAGTACCGCATGTATTCGAGGTATCCTAAATCTAGGGAGTGTATGTATTGTTGCATGCACGGAGCCGCACACCCAGCAGCGATTTGCTGGCGGAGCATTCTTACCAAACCCGATAATTGCAAGAACTCCAATTAATACCAATGGCTCACAAGATGCGAGAGTGCATTTCTCACCACAGCCATCAGAGACTCCACTCTTTTCTTCCACGCCCTTGTTAGTGTCATCCCCCCTGCCCTCAATAGCAACGCCCACACCATTTGAAGCTGGCAGCTCATCAATTCAGCCATATATAGGCATTGAAGGGCCTGAGAGTGCCACACTGAAAGCCGATGAAAAGCAAACCGTGCACGCCGCACTTTTGGATCAAGCGCGTCTCATTTCGATTGAGGGCAGTTTAAAGGCGGAAGCAACATACTCACTTTCCATTCCTATTGCGCCAACACTACGAGACGCGATGAATGTATATCGTGTACGAGATACAACATATGGGTCATTTGACGGCAATGGGACGGCACATGTTAACGCGTCTGCGAACAAGGCGACATTCGAATTCAGTGGCGCCGGAGAGTACCTTATTTCGGGTGATGAAACCTATACTCCTCCAAGCGAAGTGTTTATTGCTATCCCCGATGCAGCGCAGGAGAAGTTTGAAACAGAAAAAGATGGCACAGCGATTGCGATCAGTTCGCTTCATGCAACGCGGATGCGACGCATAGCATCAACCACGCCAAATCTTCACGTAAAAAATTATCTTAGAAGAGATCCATTTGTGCTGGAACCCGTCATTCTTTTTCTTCATGGCATGGGCGAGAGAGAGCCCTTGTTGCTTTGGAAAAATAGTACGAGATATCTTCGAAATACGGCTGCAAATAGAGAATTATTTAAAGGAGTCCCGTTTTTTATTCCAACATATAATTCACTGAACGCCGTTCATGTCAGTAAGGAATGGATTAAGAGTAAACTCTTCGAACTCTTTGGGTCGGTTCCACTTATTTTGGCGTGCCACAGTATGGGATGTTTGGTCGCCCGTGATTTAGCTGCAGATCCTGAAATAAGCGATCTCGTCGTCGGTGGTGTGCTTTTGGCGGGAGCCAATTTGGGCTCCCCATGGGTTCCAAAAAAGCGCATGCGCCCCAGCCTTGCGGATCAGCCGGATGCAACGGCTTTATTAACGGCGCAAACGGCGGCGCTTGCAAAGGTGATGCCAAGTGTTCTTGAATATTCCAAGCGCTCAAAATCACTCCCCTCCCTTGTGCAGAGCTTTGACGAGGGGCTGACTAGTAAAGGCGCCTTGTCGCTTGCAACGGCCAGGAATGATATTCCCCGCTTTCCATTTCGAACGCGACTGACAATGTGGCCGTATACGGTGCCGTTTCGTGAAGTACTTTCAGACGAAGACGCATATGTATTGCCGTGTGATGCTGCATTCTTCCCTCAAGCTCCTACAAGAACTGTTATTCGCTATGGAAGATGCTACGCAAATTTTGCCCATGAGTTGAGAGTGTGGGAGCGCCAACAAGGACTTATTCCCCGATGGTATGCTTATGCAGGATATTATCGGGGCGGTGAATTGCGCCTTGCACGAGAATCGTTTTTGCAGCGCCTTGCAAGCACCGAACTGCTTAAGCGCTATTTAGCCGACTCTACTCAAGAGCTGAATGAAGAGGGTTTAAAATTTGCAGCAGCACTTTTAGCCGACCGCATCACAAAAGGGGGCGTACGTAAGCGATTTTCTGACGGACTCGTAGATCCCGAAGATGCGTGGATGCTTGAAGATGGCCCCTATATCGAATCTACCACCTCTCGCCGCGACAATCTCCGGCTTGATGAAGGAGTGATACGACAAAGGCTTCCCGGAGATGTTATTAACTATCGTTCATTTCTTCGGAGCCATAGCCAGATTGTGCGCGGTCTTTCGGAAAATGACAGCGAATTATTTGGCGCCATCGCAGAAGACATAGGATCGCTTATACGACAGCATGCTTCACAAGGATCGAACTATCAAGAGAGCGACCTGGATGGCGTTCGTGATGAAATTAAAAAAGCACACGATAACATTCAGTGGGTATACGACACCTATGACAGAATCATTGCGGTAAAAACAACGTCCACTGCATTTCGCCAAACAGTCCAATGCTCCACAAGTGGGGGGTGTGCTGATCTTTTCTATGATGTCATTCTTACGACGGATGATAAGAAAGTTGGCACCACCACAACAACCATTTTGCGAAGCGAATCCCGCCGCGCATACCGCGTTTGGCGCACTTGGAGGCTTTATGACAGATAAGACTTGTACCAACCCCGCAATCGGGGTTGTTTTTATGATCAAAACCATATACCATTACATACAACGTAAGTCTTTTCATGTATGTATCTTCAGAAGCTTGAAGTTCAAGGATTTAAATCATTTGCGCAACGAACAACATTTCTTTTTTCGCGCGGCCAAGGACAATCAAGAGGTCTTACGGCAATCGTAGGTCCTAATGGATCAGGCAAGTCCAATGTTGCCGATGCCATCCGTTGGGTGTTGGGCGAGCAGAGCATGAAACTTCTTCGCAGTAAGAAAAGCGAAGACGTTATTTTTTTTGGTTCCGACGCAAAAGCACAACTCGGCTTTTGCGAGGTTGCGCTTGTCTTCAACAATGAAGATCATGCATTTCCCGTGGAATACGCAGAAGTTGTCATTACACGCCGACTCTACCGCAATGGCGAATCGGAATATTTGATCAATAATGCCAAAGTCCGCTTGGCCGATGTTACTATGATGCTTGCGCAGGGGAATTGCGGTCAGCGAAGTTACAGCGTTATTGGCCAAGGAATGATCGATTTACTCGTCACCATGTCGCCTTCCGAGCGGAAACATTTTTTTGATGAAGCGGCGGGCGTGCGCGCATATCAACTTAAAAAAGACCAAGCAACAAGCAAGCTCAAAACAACAAAAGAGCACATTGCTAGCGCGCATATGCTTATCGCTGAGCTTGAGCCAAAGATTAAATTTTTTCAGAGACAGCTTAAGCGCCTTGAAGAGCGCCAAGAAATCGAACAAGAACTTGAAAGCGCTTATCGGCAGTACTATGGCGCCAGTTGGTACGCGCTTAAAAATAAAGAAGCGTCAGCAAAAGCCTCTTTGGATGACATTCAAGGCGTGCTTAATGCGGAGCTTTCGCGCCACACACTTCTCGCACAGGACTTCCAGCGGCATCAGGACAATAATGCTTTGCAGGGCACCCACACTGTGGCGCACGTGCGAAATGAATACGACAAGCTGTTGCGCGAGCGAACAACGATTGCCTCACGACTCTCGCTTATTGAAGCGCGACTCGTGACAGAATATGAAAAAACCGGTGAAGTGAACTTTTCATTCCTCCTGCAGCGCAAAGGAGAGCTTGAAGCGCAGTTGGCGGAAATGATATCCGATCAAGAAAAAAATCGGCAAGACTCACAAACAGTACTGGGTCGTTTGCATACGCGCATGGATGAATTGCAAAGCATTGAAAAGCGTATTGCAGAGATGCATACGATTCTATTTACTCCCTTTTCATCTCAGGCCGACGTATCACTTGAGGCGATTCAGAGCGCGCTTGAAGCACTTCAACAAGAAAAAAGCACTCTTTTTTCAGACGAACAAACACTCCAAGAAATACACGAGGCGTTAAGGGGTTTCTTTTCAAAACTCGACGCATTGAGGGATACAATCAATCATTCATTAAAAGGAACATCTCAAGAAACAATTCAGGCAAAACAAGTACTGGATACATTACTCACAAAACAACGTGAATTATTAGCACACATACAAGAAGATCGAATTACCCAAGGCGTACAAATTCACGACGCGCAACAACTTGAGCATGCACGTGAAGCAATTATTCATGAATGCGAGCGCATTGAAAAAGAATTGGCCTATTTTTCCTCGAAAAACAAAGGAGAAAAAAACGCACAACTCCAAAAAGAACAACAACACGCCCAAGACCAACTTGTTGCACGTGATGAAGCAATAACAGCGTGCAAACAAGACCTTAATGCTTTATATGAAGAGCAGTCACAAAGCACGTCGGAGCTTTTGCGCGTTCAGCGCGCCCTTACTGAAGCCCAGAAATCCATTGATTCATTACGTGTTCGCGAAACCGCTGTTTCACTTGAACTTGCAAGGGGAGAAGCGCATCAAGAGGAACTTTTTAAGAAAATGACTGAAGAATTGGCGCTGAGCGAAGAGATGCAGTCCCGCATACTCCAAAGTCAGTTCGATATTTCATTGGCGGGATTAACATCTGGCGATCTTTCTGATGCGCCTCTTTCACAGCTGCGCATGCATGCCGAACAATTAAAACGAAAACTCGATAGCATAGGAGCGATTGACCAAGAGGCATTATCCGAATATGAATCAACAAAGAATCGCTTTGAGTTTTTGACACAGCAAGCACAAGACCTTACCACAAGCATTGAATCTCTCGAGCGCGGCATTACAGAGCTTGAGTCAAATATCAAAGAGCGCTTCGATAATTCAGTGGAGATGATTGAAAAAAAATTCTGCCACTATTTTCAACAGCTCTTTAATGGGGGAAGCGCTCGGTTTGTTGTTGTGAAAAACTCAGACAGTAACGGCGAGGAGGACATCGATGAAGCAGAAAATAATAAGCGCGAATCCTCGATTCTTAAGGCAGAAGAAATCATCGGCATCGATATTTCTGCAATGCCTCCCGGAAAAAAACTAAAAAGCATGAGCGTGTTGTCCGGCGGAGAAAAGGCGCTTACGGCAATTGCTTTGATTTGCGCAATCGTTTCGTGCAACCCCGCTCCTTTTGTAGTTCTTGATGAGGTGGACGCTGCTCTTGACGAATCAAATGCCAATCGATTCGCTTCAATTATCAAAGAGCTTGGTGAAAAAACTCAGTTTATTGTCGTAACGCATAATCGCGCAACCATTCACATGGCGCAATGCATGTATGGGGTGACTATGGGCGAAGATGGCATCTCTCGGGTTTTGAGTCTTGACATTGCAAAAATTGATGATACACTAGCAAGCATTAAGAATGATTCATGACCTCACACTTACTCGTATGTTGATGATCCGACTTGCGCGACGCGGCAAAACAAATAGGCCCTACTATCGCGTTATAGTTTCAGAAAAACAAAAAGACACATTCGCCGATAGCCTCGAGCTTCTCGGTACTGTCGATCCGCTCGCAAAGCCAAAGGCAGTGGTGCTTAATAAAGAGCGAATCAGTTATTGGATTTCCAAAGGCGCACAACCATCGCCGACCGTGCACAATATTCTTGTTGACCAGGGCGTTATTACTGCCAAGAAAATACGAAAGACGGTTGCACCAAAAAAAGAAGAAAAAAAGAGTTGACACCCCTTCGTCTTGGTATACTATAGTAGTAGTTCGCTAGCAGGAAGGCATACACTGAAATGTAAAAAGGTCGACAGTCGGGAATGCCGCCTTTCTCAAATCTCTAATACCAGAAATGATATGTCAGCAAATGCAGATCAGGATTTCGTGGTAATGCTCGTGAAAGCGATCGTTAACCACCCGGAAGACGTCTCCGTAGATCGTCGCGTTGACGAAATGGGAGTGCTTCTGACCCTTAAGATCAATCAAGCCGATATGGGATACGTCATCGGCAGGCAAGGTCAGACAGCGAGAGCAATCCGCACACTCCTCAAGATCGTAGGCGCAAAGAACAATGCTCGTGTAAATCTTAAGATTTACGATCCAAACGCCCCGCAAGGCCAAGGAAGCCAAGGAGGTCCATCGCACTTCCGCGATATGGACACAAGTGTTGTCGACGATCTCAAAATCTAAACAAACAAAAAATCAAAACAATTCTCCCGCAACGGAGAGTTGTTTTGTAATGGGCACCTCAAATGTATGAGAATAGACATAATTACTATTTTCCCCGCTCTTTTTGATTCTTTTTTATCCGAAAGCCTAATTAAAAAGGCGCACGATAAAAAAATCATTTCTTTTCGCATTCATAATCTTCGCGATTTCACCGCAGACACACACAGGACCGTCGATGACCGCCCCTATGGAGGTGGCGCAGGCATGGTGTTGAAAATCGAACCGCTTGTGAAAGCACTTGCTTCCATACGAAAAACAAAAAAATCTCGCGTCATCCTTCTCTCCCCTGCCGGTAGACAGTTTACTCAAAAAAAAGCGGTTTTCTATTCCAAAAAATATGATCACCTCATTTTTCTTTGCGGGCGCTATGAGGGTGTCGATGCGCGAATCAAAAAGCACATTGACGAGGAGCTCTCGATTGGGCCCTATGTGTTGAATGGCGGCGAAGTGGCGGCAATGGTCCTGATCGAGTCGGTATTTCGCTTGCTCCCGGGTGTACTCGGCAACAAAGAATCACTCAAAGAAGAATCGCATGCTCAAGAGGGTTTTACGGAATACCCTCAGTATACACGCCCAGAGAATTTTCGAGGGCAAGGGGTGCCAAGGGTGCTTCTCGGCGGCGATCACAAAAAGATAGCCGAATGGCGCCTTAAAAAAAGCAAAAAAACTCACCGTATCACCACAACATAGCGATGTCGCAACCATAAGCGTTCTTTATTTTACTCTGTGGATATCCTGTGCACCGAGAGGGCTTGACATGTGTTGCGGGGGGGTATAGGATGAGGCATAGTGTTACAACAGTAGAAGCAAGCGAATAGTGGTTCAATTTGAAGCAAAAAGAGCGAAGTCGTCTTTTGTCTGAGGACTTCACTCTTTTTTCTTCACAGTAATGAAGGAAAAGAAGTTCGTTGACAATATGAAAGTGACAATAACTTCTGCGATTTTTTCGCAGAAGGCCAAGCAAGCAAATAAACGTCAATAACCAATAAGTAAACTTCTCCACTTTTTACTAAGTGGAACAAATAAACGAACCAAATCAAACTTAATAAGAGTTTGATCCTGGCTCAGGATGAACGCTGGCGGCGTGTCTAAGGCATGCAAGTCGAACGGATGCTTTCCGGTAGCAATACTGGAGAGTGTTAGTGGCAAACGGGAGAGTAACACATTGGTAACCTACCCCGAGGTTCGGTACAACCCGTCGAAAGATGGGCTAATTCCGGATGTGATCTTTGGTCATAAGACTGAAGATGAAAGTCGCAAGACACCTCAGGAGGGGCCTATGCCTCATCAGTTAGTTGGTAGGGTAACGGCCTACCAAGACTTCGACGAGTAGCAGGTGTGGGAGCACGACCTGCCTCACAGGGACTGAGACACTGCCCTGACACCTACGGGTGGCTGCAGTCGAGAATCTTCCCCAATGGACGAAAGTCTGAGGGAGCGACGCCGCGTGCAGGAAGAAGCTCTTCGGGGCGTAAACTGCTTTTATATGGGAACAAGTTCTGAGGGTACCATATGAATAAGGACCT
>OBEQ010228730.1_pt1 | contig 26638 bp, 25 predicted proteins | sample 1670901 | NCBI WGS metagenome assembly OBEQ01 (sample SAMEA104232315, study PRJEB22302) | groundwater metagenome | biome: forest; feature: aquifer; material: groundwater | place: USA | collected 2011-08-07 | depth 5.4 m | reverse complement strand
TCCTTGCCGAACAGCACCACGGCGGCCTGCAGAATCTTCCCGTCCCGGCGCAGCTTAAGGCGGTCCAGGATATTCGCCAACCGTGATCCCATGGGGCCCGCAAGACGGCCCAGAGAGGCTGTGATGTTGACGATTCGGAACACCTCGTCCCGATCAATACCCCGCAGTTCCACCCGATCGGCTGGGTCATTTTCCCAGCGACGCGTGCCGTGGGCGCGGTCCATGAGCGTCTTCTCGTATCTGGACTGCGCCATGCGCCGCGTGGTGCTGCCCACGCGCTCGTAGGGACGGCCGTCATAGGTGAACGGGCGTTTGTCCAATCCCCCCTCGACAGAAACGGCGACGACCTCACGGCCCGCCTCGGCCTTGGCGCGGCGGATCGAGAGATGAACGGCAGGCTCGAAACGCTCCGTGGCTTGGGCGATCTCCCGCAATGTTTTGTCGGTCACGTCCTGGCCTTCCGCCGTGCCGTCCGGCCGGATGCCGAAGAGGACCGTACCGCCGATACCGTTGAGGAAGGCGCACAAGGTCTGCATGGCCTCCTTCATCTCGCCGGTCGAGCGTTTGAACTCTATGGACTCGCCTTCGCTTTGGGCCAGAAGGGCGGACAGTTCCTTCGCGGTGAGCGTCATGGCGCGGCTCATACCAGCGTCCACCGAAACGTGAACACCGGGTTGAGCGTGTGGCGCTGGCTCAGTTGCTTCTCGATCCGCTTGATGAGTTCATCACGCTGGGCGTCGATGGCGTCCTGCGCGTGGAGCCCCACGGGCAGAGCCCGTGGCACCTGTTGCGCGCCTCTTTGAGGCGACACCCCGAGCAAGGGCCCACGGCCAAAGGCCGTGGCCCGCGTCGAGGGGTCGAAGAGCTCCCGGCGCTTCCGGTTGCGCTCGGCCTCCAGCGACTTGAGCGCCTTCTGGATGAGCGTCTTGACCTGGTAGGGCAAGCCCTTCATCTTGAGCGGCCCTCCACCATGCGCTTGTCCGCTTTTACCCGCTCATCTGCCAAAGTATCGTAACGAATTATCGGTCATCTCTTTTGGGCGAGAGCGTATGTCAGCGCCGCGAACCGCTCTAAATGAAAAAGCCCCCATACAGGCCGGAACCTGCAGGGAGCCTTTTCTGGTATGGGCATGATCCAGGCACGGGAGCGTATCAAAAGAACACGGCCGGCGACACCCCGAAGCGTTTGCTGAGCGCCTTCATTTGGCGAGCATTCAATGCTCTCTTGCCGCTCAAAATTTCTGATACGACACTCTGCGTCCCAATCTCAGGAAGATCAGACTGTTTGAGGTTGCTCTGCTCCATCAGGAATCGCAGGACATCTTGGGGAGAGCTCTTAGGAATGTGGAGGTGGTCATCCTCGTAGCTCTCAATCAGCGTGCCAAGTACTTCCAAAAAGTTAAACAATGGGTGCTTTTCATCGTCGCCGACTTCATCGAGCAGGCGATCCAACATTGCCACCGCCCGGTCATAATCCGCTTCCGTTCTGATGGAGAGCCCTTCGCCAACGGCCGGCAAGACCTGTTTCAGTTCAGGTTTCTCAAGAAGGTTCATCATGTTTCCATTTCCCCTTGTCATAGTCTTTATGCGTGAGCACGTCTCGAATGTACACCTTGCCCCGATTGAAGTGTATCACAGCGACGAGGCGATACGTGTTGCGATAAATATCAAGATGCTCTACGGGCGAGGGCGTTGGCCAGCGCCGCAAATTGCTCCAGCGACAGCGTCTCGCCTCTCACCGATCCTGACAACCCGGCCGAGGCGAGCAGCGCCTGAAGCTCCACGCGCGGCAATCGCCGTCCCTCCGGCAGATTCGCAAGCGCGTTGGCCAACGTCTTGCGGCGCTGCGAGAAAGCCGCCTTCACCACCTCGAAAAAGAACGGCTCATCCGCCACCTTCACCGCGGGGCGGCTCCGGCGGGAAAGTTCCACGCACCGCGACTCGACCCCGGGCGGCGGGAAGAAGGCGCCGCGCGGCACGCCAAGGCGCAGGGCCACCTCCCAGCCGTACTGCACGAGGATACTCAAGCGGCCGTACGCCTTCGTCCCGGGTGAGGCGGCCAGGCGCTGCGCCACCTCTTCCTGGATGACGAGAACTGCGCGGTCGATGGAGCCGCGCGCGTTGCACAGCGAGGCGAGGATGGGCGACGTGATGTGGTAGGGAATGGCGCCGACGACGAGGGCGTGACGAAACGGTTCCCACGAGAATTGCAGGATGTCCTCGCACCGGACATCGACGTTCGCGAGCTCCCGCAGCCGCTTGCCGAGCAGGGCGGCGATCCCGCGGTCCACCTCCACGGCGACGACGCGGCGCGCTCGTCCGGCCAGCCGCTCGGTCAGCGCCCCAAGCCCGGGCCCGATCTCCACCACCGTCGCCCCGTCCAGCGGCTCGCAGGTCTCAACGATCCTGGCGATGACGCGGGGGTCGATGAGGTGGTGTTGGCCGAGGCGCTTCGTGAGGCGAAAACCGCGGGTCTTGAGGAGCGACTTCAACTCGGCGGAGGTCAGCGCCATCACGAGCCGATTTCTCCTTCCGATATCAGATACCTTCTCCCAGGAGTCTTCCTGAAGGTGGTATCTGATATCGGCCTGAAGCGAGTCTCGCGGCGAGGTCCAGCGCGTAGCGCATCGAGCCAGGATGCGCCCTGCCCTGCCCGGCGATGTCCAGGGCGCTGCCATGGTCGGGCGAGGTGCGCACGAACGGCAGGCCAACGCTCAGTTGGCAGCCGCGGTCCCGCGCTGCCAGCTTGAACGGGATGAGACCCTGGTCGTGATAGCCGCAGACGACGGCGTCATAGCGTCCGGTAGCGGCGGCCTGCCTGCGCCCCGCCGACGGGCGGAGCAGGCAGGCGAAGAAGCCGTCGGCGGCGAAGGGGCCGTCACACCGCAGCCCGCCGCGCCGCAGCGCCAGGAGCACTGGCCGCATGATCCGCGCTTCTTCGCTACGACCCGCCCCTTCGCCCGCATGCGGGTTCAGGCCGCAGAGCGCCAGCCGAGGCCGGCGGATGCCGAACCATGCGGTCAACGCGTCTGCGGTCAGCGTGATCGTCGTGCGCAACAGATCCGGCGTCAGCGACCGCGGTACCGCTCCCAGTGGGATGTGGCGCGTCACGAGCGCCACCCGCAACCGGTCAGAGACGAACATCATGACGACATCGCGCACCCCCAGGGCCCCGGCCAGGTACTCCGTATGGCCGATGAAGCCCGGCTCGACGCGCGCCACGGCCCACTTCGTCACCGGGGCGGTCACCAGCGCCTGAATGCGGTCCTCGCGCCAAAGCTCCAGCGCCCGGTTCAGGTAGTCCAGCGATGCCTGGCCGGCGCGCGCAGACGCATGGCCCGGTACGAACGCTCCTGTATGGCCGCAGTCGAGAAACGAGACCCGTGAGGAGCGCTCCGGCACGTCATCCTGGCCAAGCACCTGCCAGCGTGGCAGGCGCAGGCCGAGTCGGCGCGCGGTGCGCGCAAACACGCGGTGGTCGCCGATGATGAGGAGGGAGACCGCGGAGGCCACAGACCGGATGGTCAGTGATTTCAGGATGGTTTCCGGCCCGACTCCGCACGGGTCACCGGCGGTCACGGCAATGACTGCAGGGGGATGAGGGGGGATGAGGGGGGATGAGGGGTTATGAAGGGAGCGGCTGAAGGACTTCCGGTCGCGCTTTCTGCTTGGACGCTTCATCACCCCTCAGCACCCTTGATCACCCTTCATCGCCCCTCCAATGGGATGATCTCGATGTACGCCTTTCGCAGCAACTCGGCGAGCCAGCGCTGGAACGCCTCTTTGAATTTCAACTCATAGAGATGCTGGTAGACGGTAGTATTGGCTTCCAGGAGGGAGAGACTGGTGGCGGTGCGCCGCTCATCGACGCGCACGAGGTGGAAGCCCAGCCGGGTCTGAATGGGACCGGAGAGCTGCCCCGCCTCAAGAGTGAAGAGCACCTGGTCGAGCGCCGGCAGGAGCTCGCCCTGGGCCACCCACCCCATGGAGCCGCTGGATTCGGCATGGGGATCCTCGGAATACTGCTTCGCGAGCTGGGCGAAATCGGCGCCCCCGCTGAGCTGGCGGTGGATATCTTCAATCAATGCCCGGGCCTTCTCTTCGGGACGCGCATCCGTCACCCGGATGAGGAGGTGCGAGGCGCGCACCCGGTCACCCGCCTTCACGACCTCGGGGTGGCCCTCAAGCTCTTTGGCGACTTCTTGGGGGCTGACGGAAATGGTCGAGCGGACCTTGGCATCGATGAGCCGGTCAACCATGAGCTGCTGGCGAATCTGCTCCTTCAGCCCCTCCTTGGTCAAGACCGATTGGGTGAGCGCCGCCGTCAAGGCCTCATCGGAATCAAACTTCTCCCGGATCTTCTCGAAGCGATCGTCGATGGCATCGGCTCCGATGGTGATGTTCAGCCGCTTCGCCTCTTGCAAAATCAGCCGCTGCTCGATGAGGTGGCGGAGCATCGCCTGATGGACGCCGGCCGCGTCCGGCGTGTTGGCCGTAGTGGGCGGCTGCGCATCGAGCAGCTCGCTGACGCGGGAGGTCACATCGGCCTCGGTGATGACATCATCATTGACGATGGCGACGATGCGGTTGGCCGTCCCTGCCTCTCCCCTCGCGCTGACACCGAACACCAGGAGAGCCGCCAGCACTGGGAGCCAGGTGGCTCGAGGCTCGCCCGCCCCGGCCAACGTGACAGTGGAGGGCGGGCCGGGGCGGGCCAGCCCCCAGCCTCGAATCTCTAGCAACCGATTGATCATCAACGCTCCACCATGGCTGCAGGCCGCGTCGTTTCTGCTGCGCCTTCGCGAATACGGGTGACCGCCTCGCGGAGCAGCCGGCAGTAGAGGTCGAAGCCGACCGCGCTGATGTGCCCCGACTGCTCCGTCCCTAACAGATTCCCCGCCCCCCGGATCTTCAGGTCCTCCATCGCGATCTTGAACCCCGAGCCGAGTGCGGTGTGCTCCGCCATGGCCTCCAGCCGCTTCCTCGCCGCAGCACTCAGGACCGCGTCCTTCGAGAGCACGAAGTACGCGTAGGCCCACCGGTCGAAGCGGCCCACCCGCCCCCGGAGCTGGTAGAGGTCGGCGAGGCCGAAGGCCTCGGCCTGCCGCACGATGAGCGTGTTGGCATTCGGGATATCGATGCCGGACTCGATGATCGTGGTCGCGACCAGGACATCCAGCCGCCCCTCAATGAAGGCCACCATCACCCCCTCCAGCTCCGCTTCGGCCAGCTGCCCATGGACCACGCCGATGCGGGCCCCCGGCACGACCCGGGAGATCCGCTCGGCAACTTGGTAGATATTGTGCACTCGATTGTGCACAATGTACACCTGTCCCCCGCGCCCCAGCTCTCGCTGGATCCATACGCGCATCGCCTCCTCGTCCTCTTCCACGATGTGCGTCTCGACCGGGTGGCGGTTCTCGGGCGGGGTCGTGATGAGCGATAGGTCTCGCGCCCCGACAAGGGCGAGGTAGAGCGTCCGGGGGATCGGCGTGGCGGAGAGCGTCAGCACGTCCACCTGTGTCCGCCACTGCTTGAGCCGCTCCTTATCCTGCACCCCGAAGCGCTGCTCCTCGTCCACGATGAAGAGGCCCAGCGCCTTGAAGCGGACATCGCCGGAGAGGAGCCGGTGCGTCCCGACAACGATGTCGCAGTGTCCATGGAGGAGCGCCTCGAGGACCGCACCTTGCTCGAGGTCGGACTGAAAGCGGGTGAGCATTTCGACGCGGACCGGAAACCCCTGAAGCCGTTTGGTGAGCGTCCGATAGTGCTGATAGGCCAGGATGGTGGTCGGGACGAGGATCGCCGCCTGCCGCTCGCTCATCACCGCCTTGAACGCGGCCCGGATGGCGACCTCGGTCTTGCCATAGCCAACGTCGCCCAGCAGCACCCGGTCCATCGGGCGCGGCCGCTCCATGTCCCGCTTTACCTCAGCGGTGGCGACAGCTTGGTCCGGCGTCTCGCGGTATGGAAAGGCGCCCTCGAAGAGCCGCTGCCACTCATGGTCGCCCGAGAACGCGTGCCCGGGCAGCGCCACCCGCTTGGCCTGCAGATCCAGGAGCGTCTTCGCGTAGGTCCAGGCTCCAGCGTAGGCCTTCGCCTTGGCGCGCGCCCAGGCCGTGCCCCCCAGCGTGTGGAGTCCCGGGGTCCGGCCGCCGAAGGCCGCGTACTTCTGGACCAGGTGCAGCTGGTCCATCGGCACGTAGAGCCGGTCGCCGTCCGCGTACTCGAGGAGGAGCGCATCCTGGGGCCCGCGGCTGCCGGCGAGGGTCGTCCGGCCGAGGTAGCGGCCGATGCCGTGGTCCAGGTGCACCGCGTAGTCTCCCTCCCGCAGGTCCACGAACGATTCAACGGGCGCGTCGACGGAGGGGCGAGTGTGGACGCGGCGCGGCAGGACCACCACCATCGTGTGGCGGTCCAATGTCTCCAGCGTCTTCGGGTTGAAGCTCCGGATCGTGGCCAGCCGGCTGCCGGAGAGCTCCATGCGCACGGGCGATTCGAAGGTGGCCGGGAAGAGGTCGAGGATCCCGCCGCGCAGGGCGAACTCGCCGGGATCGCTCACCTGGTCCGCGCGGCGGTAGTCGAAGTCGAGGAGCTGCTGGACGAGGCGATCCAGCGAGAGGAGCTGCCCGACATAGAGACGGAGGCACTCGAACATTGCACGTGAAACGTGGGTCGGCTGCACGCGACAGGCCTCAAGCGTTCGGCTTACAGCTTGACGCTCGTCGCGTGTCACATCCGGTTGGGCGCACTGATGCCCAAGACGCCGAGGCCGTTCGCGAAGACCTGCTGTGTGGCTCGGATGAGTGCCGCGCGCGAGGCCGAGAGCGCCGCGTCTTCCCCGATGACGCGGTGTTTCGTGTAGAAGACGTGGAAGCTCTCGGCGAGCTTGCGCAGATACAGGGTCACCCCGTGAGGCTCGAAGGCGAGCGCGCACATCCGGAGCACCATCGGATACTGGAAGAGCCAGTGCATGAGCAGCCGCTCCTCTGGCTTCCGGAGCCGGCCGAAATCCGTCCGGAACCGCGCCCACCATGGCAGCCGCGCCTTGGCGAGGATGCCGCAGATGCGGGCGTGCGCGTACTGGATGTAGTAGACCGGGTTGTCCTGCGACTGCGACTTGGCCAGCTCCAGGTCGAAGTCGAGCGGGCTGTCCATCGTGCGCATGAGATAGAAGAAGCGCGTCGCGTCCACACCCACCTCATCCAGGATTTCGTTGAACGTGACGAACTCCCCCTGCCGCTTGGACATCGGCACAGGCCTCCCGCCCCGGGAGAGGCTGACCAGCTGCACGATCCGCACGTCGAGCCGCTCGGCGTCGAGACCCAGGGCACGCATCGCCGCCTTCACGCGGGCAATGTAGCCGTGGTGGTCCGGCCCCCACAGGTTGATGAGCCGGTCGTAGCCCCGCTGGAACTTCCACTGGTGGTAGGCGATGTCGGGTGCCAGATACGTCAGCTCGCCGTCGCGCTTGCGCACGACGCGGTCCTTATCGTCGTCGAACTTTGTGGACGCAAACCAGACGGCACCGTCGGTCTCGTACAGCACCCCGCGCTCCTGGAGCGTTTTCAACGCCGCCTCGATCCGGCCGGACGTGCGCAGCCACCGTTGGCTCGTCCAGCGGTCAAACGCCAGCCCGAAGCGCTCCAGGACCCGACGAATCTCCGCCAGCTGCTCCTTCATGCCGAGTTCCATGAAGTAGTCCAGCGGCTTGTCAACCGCTTGGTCCCCGATCTCCTTGGCCAGCCGGCCGCCGCTGTCGGCCACGTACGCGCCGTGGTAGCCATCCTCCGGAAACAGTACCTCGCGGCCCAGCCGCTGGAGGTAGCGCGCGCGCAGCGACTGGCCCAGGAGCTCGATCTGCCGCCCCTCATCGTTGAGGTAGTACTCGGTACTTACCCGGTAGCCCTGGCTGCGCAGGAGCCGCACCAGGACGTCGCCGACCGCCGCCTGGCGGCCGTGGGCGACGCTCAAGGGACCGGTGGGGTTGGCGCTGACGAACTCGACATTGACCGTAAGAGGCTTGACCTGCCGGCGAACGCCATAGCGCGGCCCCTGCGCGAGGATGGTGCGGACAACGCTGGTGAGCGCTTGGAGAGATAAGAACACGTTGAGGAAGCCGCCCTTGGCATCGACCCGCTCCACCAGTCTGCCTAGCCCCGCCTCCCGGGAGGACGAGAGCACCGCGGCGGCGAGCTCCTCTGCGAGCCGCTGCGGCGGCTGCTTGCGCCTGGCCGCCAGCTTGAAGGCGACCGAATTGGAGAGGTCGCCGAAGGAGGGATCCTTGGGGATGTCCCACCGGCAGGCTCCCTCGATGAGCGGATCAGGTCCCTGCCCGTGGGCGGGCGGCGGCTCGGTTCGGCGGAGCGTGTCCTGCAGGAGACGGCTCAGCCGGTCTTCCAATCCCAGCACGGTCATGTGGATGCGGGTCGTGGCATGACGAAATGGAACCGCCTCCTTGGAATGTGACGGTGCGTTGGCGGTTCCATGTCGTTCCACCGCCGGCTCACCCGGCGCTGGGCCTGGAAGCTGGGAGCGGCTCAACCGGCACGCGGGGCGCATCCGCCCAGAGATCTTCGATGCGGTAGAAATCACGGGCGGGACGGCTAAAGAGGTGCACGACGAGATCGCCGCAGTCCATCAGTACCCAGCACCTCTCCGGCGAACACACGCCTGGGGCAGCGGGAGGAGTCGTCGTTCCTTCGGTATGTTCGACTCGGCATCCCCGATGAGACAGGACCGCCGCAAGATGGTCTTTCAGCGCCTCGAGGTGCCGCGGATTATCCGCAGTGCACACCAGGAAGAAATCCGCAATCGTGGAGACCGCACGCAGGTCCAGAACCGCCACGTCTTCCGCCTGCTTCTCCAAGGCGGCGCGTGCGGCGGCAAGCGCGTGCGTGCGGCTGCCCCGGTCGTTTGGCTGCGTCGCGGCGGGTTCGAACATGCGCTCCCGGCGAGTCGGCGCGGCGCGGACTGGGGCGAGAGAGGTTCCGAAACCGGTCAAGAACCCATAATGCGGTAGAGCCCGGTCCCGCAAGTCGGACAACGGCCTTTCATCGCCGAGCGGCCGTTCTTCATCTTGACCTGCTTGGCGTCCTTCATCTCTCTCTTCGCCTTGCACTTCACGCAGTAGGCCTCCATGACCCCTCCTGGTTGAGTTCTCCGAACCCTCACGATGTCACCGGAATGCAGACAAGCCTAACATGCGGCCCTGCGGACTGTCAAGCGCGCGCCACTATTCCACCAACCGGCGGCGCGGAACCTCCTCATGAATCTCGCCCACAAGTTCTTCGAGCAGGTCCTCGATCGTGACCAGCCCAATGGTGCTCCCCCGCGCGTCCTGCACAATGGCGATCTGGATCTTGTCCCGCTGAAACTCGCTCAAGAGCTCCGCCACCCGCGTCGCACCCGGTGTCACGGCTACCGGACGGACGAGGTCCAACAACACGAACAGCCCGCCGTGGCGGATCATCGCGAGGAGGTCGCGCGCGTACAGGACCCCGGCGACGTGGTCCAGGTCGCCACGGTAAAGCGGAATGCGGGAGTGCCCCTGCTCGATCAGGACATCTACCGCCTGCTCGGGCGTCGCATTGAGGTCGACCCCCACGATCTGCTCGCGAGGGATCATGGCCTCCCGCACCAGTGAATCGCTGAATTCGAAAATCCGGTGGAGCATCCGGAGCTCCTCTTCGGCCAGCACCCCGGCTTCGCGCCCCATCTGAATCATCACCTTGATCTCCTCTTCGGTGACCAGAGAAGCGCGGCGCTTGGTCGGTACGCGCACGAGGCGCAGCAGCCCCCGTCCGGCCCACGTGAAGAACGTCGCCAGGGGCGAGAGCAGCGCCATGAGGCATCCGAGGGGGCGGACGAGCATGAAGACCACCGCCTCCGGATGGGTGACCGCAAAGAGCTTCGGCGTCACTTCCCCGACCAGGAGGAGTATGGCGGTGACGAGGAGCGTGGCGATCAGTACCCCATGCTCGTAGCCGAAGGCATTGATCAGTACCCAGGAGGCGAGCGTGGTGATGGTCACGTTCACCAGGTTGTTGGCGATGAGCAGCGTCCCGATGACCTGGTCGAGCTGCGTCAGCAGCTTGAAGGTGAGTTGGGCGCTCCGGTGGCCCTGCTCGGTCAGATGGCGCAGGCGGACCTTGTTGATGGACAGCATCGCCGCCTCGGCGGCGGAGATCGACGCCGAGAGTCCGAGCAGCGCGAGAAATGCCAGCGCCAGAGGGACGGTCATCCCACCCTCTCCCCCACAGCCTGATAGAGCCGGTGTCGGCGGATGTAGCGCTCCACTGGAGCGGGCACGAGATAGCGAATGGACCGGCCCACGGCGATTCTGGCGCGGATATCCAACGAGGCGATGCTGATGAGCGGCATGTCCAGCCAGCGGATCTCCGGCTGGGGACGCACGCGTGAGGCCTGTGGAGCCCCGCGGGGATGCCCGCGGGGCGGAATCCCGAGCGACCCCCACTGCTTCGCGTTGCGAAGCAACGCGTGGGGGGAGTCGAGGGAGCGGCGCGCGACCACGACCCTGCACAGCCGCGTCAACTCGTTCCAGGCCACCCACCGGACCCCGAGCATGTCCTGTCCAATGAGAAGGAAGAGCTTTGCCTCCGGCAGCGCGCCGGTGAGCGCCGTCACGGTGTCAATCGAGTAGGAGGGTCCGGTGCGCTGCAGCTCGAGATCGGAGGCCGCAAAGCCCGGATGGTCCTTGATGGCGAGCTGGACCATGCGGAGGCGCGCAGCACCGTTGAGCAGCCCCGGCACGCGCTTGTGGGGCGGTTGTCCCACGGGGATGAACAGCACGCGGTCGAGCGAGAGGGCCTCCCTCGCGGTCTCGGCCAGGAGAAGGTGGCCGAGGTGGATGGGGTTGAAGGTGCCCCCGAAGATACCCACCCGAAGCGCGGACATCGCTATTGGGATTCCAGATTTTGGATTACGGAACGACGCCATTTTCATCTGGCATCCAAAATCTAAAATCCAAAATCTAAAATCAGTTGCATGTCGCTCCTACTCTCGCAGCTGTCCCGTCCCGCGGACCACGTACTTGTACGTGGTCAGCTCTTCGAGGCCCATCGGGCCGCGGGCGTGCAACCGGTCGGTGCTGATCCCGATTTCGGCGCCGAGGCCGAACTGGAAGCCGTCCGTGAAGCGCGTCGAGGCGTTGACGTAGACGGCCGCCGAATCCACCGCCCGCACGAACCGCTCCGCATGGCGGGGATCCTTGGTCACAATGGCGTCGGAGTGGGCCGAGCCATAGCGGGCGATGTGCTCGACCGCCTCGTCCAGGGAGCGGACCACTCTCACCGATAGGATGAGAGCGAGGTATTCGGTGGACCAGTCGTCTTCAGTCGCCGCCACCACGTCCGGTACCAGGCTGCGCGTCACCTCGCAGCCGCGCAGCTCCACCCCTGCCTTCCGCAAGCGGCGGAGGCAGTCCGGCAGAAACACCTTCGCCACGCGCTCATGCACGAGCAGCGTTTCCATGGCGTTGCAGGTGGCCGGCCGCTGGCACTTGGCGTTGAGGACGATCGCCTGAGCCATCTCTAAGTCGGCCGCGTCGTCCACGTACACGTGGCAGACCCCCTTGGCGTGCTTGATGACGGGGATCCGCGAGGTGTCGACGACCTTCCGAATGAGCGCTTCTCCGCCCCGAGGAATGATCACATCGATCAGGTCATACAGTTGGAGCATGACGTCCACCGCGGCGCGGTCCGCCGTCGGGAGCGTGCTCACCGCCGCCTCGGGAAGTCCCGTGTCTTGCAGCGCGCGGCGCAGGGAGGTCGTGATCGCCTGATTCGACCGGAACGCCTCCGCCCCGCCCCGCAGGACGACCGCATTGCCGCTCTTCACGCACAGCGACCCGCACTCACTGGCCACATTGGGCCGCGACTCGAAAATGATGCCGATGACGCCGAGCGGCACGCGCACCTTCTGGATCACCAGGCCGTTGGGCTGGGTCCATTCGCGGATGACGGCGCCGACCGGATCGGGCAACTCGACGACCGCTTCCACCGAGCGGATCATCTCGTCAAGCCGCTGGTCAGTCAGCGTCAGCCGGTCGATGAGCGCGCTCGAGAGCGCTCCCGCGCGCGCCGCCTCGACGTCTCGCGCGTTGGCGCTGAGAATCGCGTTTTGGTCCCTCCGCAGCCGGCCACCCATGGCGCGCAGCGCGGCGTTCCTCTCTTCGGCGGACGCCAGGGCCAGCCGTGGCACCGCCGCGCGGGCCTCCCGGACGACGGCCAGGACTGCGTCCCGCATGGAAGCGCTGGAGCCGGTCGCGGTCGTCATGGTCATGCGCCCTGACGCAACTCTTTGGCGAGGACCAGGTGGTCCCGGTGGATGACCTCGAGCGCGCGGTGCTGACCAAGCACCCGGGCCGCCTTGGTGCTGCGCAGGCCGCGGATGCGGAGGAGATCCGAAGAGGAAAAGTTGGACACGCCCCGGGCGAACTCCTCGCCGGTCTCATCCGCCAGTGCGACGAAGGCCCCCGCGTCGAACCGTCCGCGGATGCCCCGCACTCCAGATGCCAAGAGGCTCTTGCCCTGCTCGGTCAGCGCCTCAGCCGAGCCCGCATCGACAACCACCGTGCCCCGCGGCTCGCGCAGCGCGTAGGCGATCCACCATTTCCGCGACGTCAGCCGGGTGCGGGGCGGCGCGAACAGCGTTCCGACGGACCGGCCCGAGAGGATCTGCGTCAGGACGCCCGAGCGCGTGCCGTTGGCGATGATCATGGGAATACCGCTGTGGCCGACGATGCGCGCCGCTTCCAGCTTGGAGGCCATGCCTCCTTTGGTCACCTGGCGCTTGGGACCGCGCAGGACGCCGCTCTGCAGCCGGCTGAGTGGTTCGACCCGCTCGAGCGGCTTGCCATCCTGGAGGAACCCGTCCACGTCGGAGAGGATGACGAGGAGGTGCGCATCGATCGCCGCGGCGACGAGTGCTGCGAGCCGGTCGTTATCGCCGAACGTGATCTCTTCAACCGCCACTGTGTCGTTTTCGTTGACGACCGGCACGACCCCTCGGTGAAGCAGCGTCAGGATGGTCTGCTTAGCATTGCAGAACCGGGCCCGGTTGGCCAAATCCTCCTGGGTGAGCAAGACCTGGGCGGTGAGCAGCTCCCGCTTGGCAAAGGCCCGAGTGTAGAGATGCATGAGCTCGCTCTGGCCGATCGCCGCGCACGCCTGCAGTTGGGCAAGCGGTTTGGGGCGGCGGGAGAGGCCCAGCCGGGCCATGCCGCATGCGATGGCTCCGGAGGACACGAGGACGGGATGGCGGCCCGCCCGCGCACAGGCGGCCAGCTCCTCCACCAGGCGGTTGAGCCGCTCGGGCAGCATCCGCCCCGCATCACTCGTCAGAACGCTGGCGCCGACTTTGACGACGAGCCGTTGGATGCTTGTGTGCTGCATGTTCGTTTGCCCGTGATGCCCGTTGAGTCGGTTGAGCCAGTGTGCCGGTTAGGACAGCGTCAACGGGCTCAACTGGCTGAACGGGCTAAACCAGCCGAACCGAATTGAGCGTCTGCCAGACGGTTTTTAGCAGCGCCTGAATTCCCTTGCCCGTCGCGCAGGACACCGGCCACACTGTTCCGGGCACCGAGTGCTCGAACGCTGGCATGTTGGCGCGCGCCTCGGCGAGATCCATCTTGTTGGCGACGATCAGCTGCGGTCGGTCCTCAAGCGAAGTGCTCGAGGCGGAGAGCTCCAGGTTGAGCTGGTGGTACGTTTCGACAGGATCCTGCCCATCCACCGCCGCCAGGTCCACCACGTGCAGCAGCAGCCGGGTGCGCTCGATGTGACGCAGGAACTGGATGCCCAGCCCACGCCCCTCATGCGCCCCCTCGATCAGGCCGGGCACGTCGCAAGCCACGAACGAGCCGCACCCCACCACGTTCACCACTCCCAGCACCGGATAGCGGGTTGTGAACGGATAGGCTCCGACCTTCGGCCGCGCCATGGAGATCCGTGCCAGCAGCGAAGACTTGCCAGCGTTCGGGAAGCCGACGATACCGACATCGGCGATAAGCTTGAGCTCCAGCCTGAGCCGCCGCCGTTCGCCTGAGCCGCTTGGCTGGGCTTCGGGAACTGTGGCGGTGCCCAGCCCCCCTTTGCCGCCAGCGGCGACGATCGCACGCTCACCTGATCTCGTGAAGTCGCGGAGCGCGAGCCCGGCTTCCTGGTCCCAGACCACGGTGCCGACAGGAATGCGGATGACGAGCTCCTCGCCCCGCTTGCCGGTTTTCTTGTTACTGCCGCCGTGGCGGCCGCGGCCAGCCGTGAACTCATGCTTGAAGTGGAAATCCAGGAGGGTACTGATGTTCGGGTCGGCCACGAGGATGACGGCACCGCCGTCGCCGCCGTCGCCGCCGTCAGGGTAGGGGTAGCGGATGTAGGGAGGTTGAGCGAACGACGCGCACCCACGACCGCCGTCTCCGGCCTTCACGATAATATCGGCCTGGTCGACGAACCACATCAGGGATCATGGAAGGCGGAACGAGGTGGCGGGAAGACGCTCACGCGGCGGGAGCGGTTGTTGGTTCAATACTGATGGTCCGCGTCTTGGGAAAGCGAACGAGACCGTCCTTTTTGGCGTAGAGCGTCCAGTCGCGGCCAGTCCCAACGTACCAACCGGCCTGAAACACGCTGCCGCGCTGCCGCACGAGAATCGAGCCGGCGGACACCCACTCGCCTTCAAACCGCTTGATGCCCAGGCGACGCCCGGCGCTATCGCGCCCGTTTTTGGTGGACCCGGCCCCTGCTTTATGCGCCATCTGGGAAACGCCTCGTTCGTGCCGCCGCGCGCGCCTGCCTCCTCGCGGTCTTGGCGGGCAGGCTGGTCTTGACGGCCGCAGCCGGCTCACGCGCCGGGGCCGTCCCTCCGCCTTCGGCTACGGGACTTCTTCGGCGACCCAGCTACGCTGGGTTCTCCGCCTCGGTCGTGCGCACATCGGCCGGCGCCTTCGCCGAGCTGCCGTCGAGTAGCTGGACTTCCTTGACGACCAACCGCGACAGTGTTTGGCGGTGGCCCACGGTCTTGCGCCAGTTCTCGCGCCGGCGGTAGTGGTACGAGATCACCTTCGGGCCGAGCCGGTGTTCGACGACATCGCACAGCACCGTAGCACCCTCCACGTAGGGGCGGCCGACGCGCATCGCTTGTCCGTCATGGGTCAGCAATACGCGCTCCACCGTATGGGTTGTCCCCGGCTCTCCGGCGAGGCGGTGGACGTCCAACCGTGTTCCAGGCTCGACCTTCCACTGCCGGCCTCCAAGCTCAATCACTGCGTACATGTCCGCTCCTGTTGGTCATACCTGGGAAGACAACTCCATCGCTGGAGGGCTCGATTAAACTATCTTACTATAGCGGAGTTGCCCGAGGCGGTCAAGTGCCGCCTCTAGCCGCCCACGTTGACCTTGATCTGCTCGAAGTGCAGGCTGGGGTCGGAGAGGACGAGGATCTTGGAGCGGGTCTGCGACTCGATGGCGCTCAGCGCGGGCCGGTCCTCTTGGAGCAGCCGGACCGCCACCTGCGGGTGGACGAGCAGCTCCAGCGTCTTGTGCTGACTGTGCTTGAGGGCGCGCTTCGCCTGCCGGATCGCCTCGATGGCCATCGTCACGGCGGACTTCACGCTGCCCCGCCCGCTGCAGTACGGGCAAGACTGGTAGCTGACCGTTTCCACTGAACGGCGCATCCGCTGGCGGGTCAGCTCAGCCACGCAGATCTCGGAGAAGGAAATGAGGTTCGTCTTGGCCCGATCGCGGGCGAGTGCTCCCTCCAGCACCTTCACCAGCTCGCGCCGGTGGCCGGGGATGTCGAGATCGATGAAGTCGATCACCACAATGCCGCCGATGTCCCGCAACCGCAGCTGGCGGGCCACCTCAAGGGCCGCCTCCTGATCCACCTGGAACGCCGTTTCTTCCAGGTTCCTCCGGCCGGTGAATTTCGCGGTGTTCACATCGATCGCCACCAGGCTTTCCGTCGGCTCGATCACGATCGAGCCCCCGGAGGCGAGCTGTATGCGCTTGTCGAAGAGCGCGGCGATCTGCTCATCCAGCCCTTCTTTCTCAAAGAGCGGCTCTTCGCCCTGGTAGAGGTCGAGCCGCACCTTGACCCCGGGGATCAGCGACTGGAGAAACCGGCGCAGTTCGTGAAATTCCGATTTCGAGTCGACGACAATGCGGTGGGTGTCCTCCGTATAGCTATCGCGGATGACGCGCTGCGCGAGCGGGTACTCCTGATAGACGCATGCCGGCGCCTTCGACCGCGCCGAGAGCCGCTTCGTATTCTGGTAGATCTTCGAGAGGAAGTGCACGTCGCGCGTGAGCTCCTTCTCCCCTTTCCCCGCGCCGGCCGTCCGGATGATGAGGCCGGCCTCCTGCGAGAAGCGCAGCTTGCCCAAGATCGTTCGCAGCCGCGTGCGCTCCTGGAGATCCTCGATGCGTTTCGAAATGCCGAGGCGCGAGTCGTTGCACATGAGCACCATGGACCGGCCGGGAAGGCTGAGGTGGGTCGTCAGCCTGGCCCCCTTCGTGCCGAACGGCTCCTTCACGACCTGGACGAGAATTTCCTGGCCGTTCTTGACCAGCTCCTCAATCCGCGAGCGGCGGTGGGGGGAGGGCACCGGACGGCTCCGCTCCTCAGCGTCCGGCTCGCCTGCCTGCGCCCCGCCAGCTTCGCTTTGCTTCGCGCCGCGAAGCAAAGCGTGCGGGGCAGGCAGGCCCTCCAGGATGGCGTCCTCTTCGTCCGCCTTCGACTCCACGATGTCGGCGACATAGAGGAAGCCATTCTTGCCCAGGCCGGTGTCCACGAACGCGGCCCCGATCCCCGGCACGACCGACGTCACGCGTCCCTTGTAGATGCTGCCGACCATGCGCGTATCGGTGGCGCGCTCGACGTAGAACTCCTCAAGCCGCTTGTTCTCGGTGATCGCGACGCGCGTTTCCTGCGCGTCTACGCTGATGAAGATTTCTCTCACAATGGCCATGTCAATAGACACCTGTCTGTGGAATCTTCTTTGAGGCCGGCGGACAGCCGGCGAATCGGCGTCATCCTGTTGAAAGCCCTCATTATAGCGGGATCGCACCGCGCTGTCTTGTGCGACCCAGGTCCCAGGCGGCGAGGCCGACGAGGAGGGCGAGCCCGGCCGCCGCCGCACCCAGCGGCATCATCGCCTGGGGAGGTCTGGCGGACTGGACCACGCCCGACTGCCGGTAGAGGGTCGCAACCTCGTCTTCCGCCACTGGCGTCAGCGGATACGGACGCAGATCCGCCACACTCACCCACCCCGGCATCCTGTCGAGCTTGAAGAACACGACCAGACGTGCTGCCGCGATCGGGTTGAAGGGACGGCTGGCCGCCACCTCGTTGAACATAGCGGACGACATGGGCCGGTGAGCGAGTGCGGCGATGAGTCCCAGCGCGTAGGGTGCGTTGGACCAGAGGATATCGGACGAGCTCGTCTGGCGCGCTACCAGCGCCGCCAGCCGTTCGACGTGCGGCGAGAGGAACGTCGCGTCACGTTCCTTCCTCACGACGAAGGGCGCTCCCGCCAGGTGCCAGGGTGCCGCGTCCGGCCAGCGCCATTGCCAGCGGAGCCTCGCTGGTTCTCCCAATGGAGACGACGTCCCGCCCGCCCCCCCGGCCCGACCCGGCGTGCCGGGGCGGGCGGCCAGCGTGGTTGGCGAGCCGGGGAGCGAGCCCCCCGCGGATTCGCCCCACATGCTTCGCTTTGCTTCGCTTTGCGAAGCAAAGCGAGTGGGGCGGCGGGGGTGAGTCGAGGGACCGGCGTCCGTCCGAACCAGCGTTGGAGATAGCAGCAACGCGATCCCCGCACACACGCCTGCCACCATCCGACGCTCCGACGGCGTCCCGAGCCTCAGGGACGGCCACCGCACTACCCCCCACGCGTGCACCGCCCACTCGATCCCGACGCCGGCCAGGAAGAGAAGCGGCAGCATGCCCTCCCCGTTGAGCCACCGGTAGAAGTGCCGCGGGACCAGCGTCAGAAACCCGATCCAGCAGGCGATCAGCCAGGTGAACCGCCCCTTGAGCCGCCAGCACCGCCACAGCCCGGCCGCCGCCGCGGCCAGAAGGACCGGCATGATCTCGATGCCGGCATTCTCCCAACGCGCGGTCACCTGCATGCCCGGCCGGGCGCTGAGGAGATGCGCCCACCACGGCAGGACCAGCAGCAGCCCCCAGCCGGCTCGCGCCAGCATCTTCCATGTCGCCGCACCACGCACGGCGGCGTAAGCCGCCACCATGATGAGAGCCATCCCCGGCAACCCAAGATGGGTATAGCCCAGGAGGACGAGCAAGGAGCCCGCGGCCACCGGCCGATGCTCCTCCAGCGCGATCAGCAACCACAACAACTCAATCATGCCCAGCGTCGAGGCCAGCGTGATGGCGCAGTGGAGGTGGAAGGCAAATGGCGTCAGCGCCGACCCGAGTACCGCCAGCGCACTACCCGGCCCGGCCAGCCGACGCATGGCCAGATACAGGCTCACGAGCAAGGCCACGGGCAGGACGACGCTCGCCAGCCGGATGACCGTGACCGGCGAGAGTCCCGATTTCAGCAGGAGTGCTAAGAGGAGATGCAAGACGGGTGGATAGAGATGCGGACGCCCCACCGGCGCATGCTCCCACCACTCGTACGCAATGGGGCCGCCCGCATCAACAATCTGGCGGGCGATGAGGAGGTGATAGTAGGGATCGAGCGCGAGCGGAAAGATCGGCCACCGCGCCAGCCACAGCACCGCGAATGCCCCGAGGCCGATCCAGGGCAGCCATGTGAGGCTGGGGGTTCTGGGCTGGGGGCTGGGGGTAACTGCCCTCAGCCCTGAGCCCTCAGCCCTGAGCCGATTCACAGCTCTCCCGCGACGTGCTGGAGGATAGCGAGAACGGCGACGGCGGCGGTCTCGGAGCGGAGCGTCCGTCGTCCCAGGGACACTGGGACGGCCCCATGCCGCTGTGCGAAGGCGACCTCTTTCTGCGTGAAGTCCCCTTCCGGCCCGATCAAGACGGTGGACGACGTCATACTGCCCCGATCCCCGATCACTTCGCGCAAGGAGCGGCCGGGCACCGCCAGCGTCGGCAGAAGAACGAGTCCGGGGTTCTGGGTTCGTTGCAGCATTGCTTCGTGGAACGCGACCGGATCGTCAATGCGGGGCACCGTCGCGCGCCCGCACTGCTGGGCCGCTTCCACGGCGATCCGCTGCCAGCGGGCCATCCGTCCAGAGATCCGGTGGAGCCCAACGGGCAAACTCGTGGCCCCTTCTTCGACGCCTGTCTCTCGCTGTGGCTCGGGATCGCTCGGCCAGGCTCCCGAGGAGTAGGATCCTGAGGCCGACGGCCGAGGGATGGGGCGGAATCCCGAGCGAGGGCCTCCGGCCCGAGTCACGGGATCGCCGCGCACACGGATGACGCTGCGCGACGTCATGACGGGGCTGATGCGCTCGACACCCAGTTCCGTGGCCTTCTGGACGAGCCAGTCAAAGCGTTCGGGCTTGATCAGTGCCTGCACCAGCCGGATCGCTAGCGCAGAGCGCGGCTCCTCCCCTTGGTCCACAATCTCGAGCCGCAGCTCCCGTGTGAATCGGTCCCTCGACTCGTCCCGCTGACGGTGGGACTCGCTCCCCGGCCCGCCTCGTCGCTCTTGAGCCGGGGCGGGCGGGATTCCGCCCCGCCCCGCCATCCGGCGGGGCGGGGCTCCACGAGCCACCCGGGCGGCGTACCACCGCCCGGCGCCGTCCACGCATTCCACGCGCTCGCCTTCCGTCACGCGCAGCACATCGAGCAGGTGGTGAAGCGCCCGGTGGTCGGTGATGGCAATGGCGCCGTCGTGCACGTTCCGGGGGTCAATAACCACGCGGGGCATGAGACATGCCGGTTACTTCATCCCCAGATCGCGTTCCTCTGGCACCCACTGCTGGCCCAATGGTAGGTCAATCATCCGCGGTTAAAAGATACGCTTCGCTTTATGGTACAGAAATGGCCATGTATTCAGAATGAGCCTGGGGAGTTGGAATTGACAGGCCGTCCTCGCGTAATCCCTGAAGGTGCAGTTTGATGGCTTCATGCATATTGCGTTCTGCTTCCTCGATGGTCTTGCCGGTTGCTACGCAACCAGGTAAATCAGGTGCATAAGCCGAGTAATTCCCATCAGCCTTTTCAATAACCACCAGGAATCGGTACATGGTTTACCTCCGCGGCTTCTCCAGTGGAGCCTGCTTGAAGATGCTGTTCAAGGTGCCAGGAGCCAAATCATCGCTTGGATGCCCAGCGATCGTCACTCGCCCTGGCTTGCTGGTATGTGTATATTGCCTGTGGCTGCCTTTGGTCACTACCAACAACCAACCGTCTTCTTCAATCAATTTGATAACGTCACGAACCTTCACGACTCACCAAAGCAGAGGAGTTTTTCTACACTGCGACTGTACTAAAGTATACCTCACCTTCCCTTGCATAAACGATACCGCTTCCTTCTTGTCCCTCGCTTTTAGGGTGTAGCACCTTAGCGTAGGCTTAGCATAGCCATTGTGATGGATGAAATGAGGGCCGCGATATTCTATCGCAACCCACTGTATTAATATGAGATAAGTTTGGTGGAGCAGCGGCCGAACGCCCACCGCGTTCGGCATTCCGCGGCCGCCCTGATGGCGGCCGCTTCAGGGGCGCCGTCGCACCATCGTGCGCCGGCACTTCCTCGCCGGCAAGGATCAGCCGGCTCGGTCGTCGAACCTTCGACCGCGCGAGCGACAGTGAGAAATTGGTGGAGCAGCGGGGGATCGAACCCCGGGCCTCGACAGTGCGATTGTCGCGCTCTCCCAGCTGAGCTACTGCCCCATAAATTTCGCTTCGCGAAATTTATTATGGCACGAAGCCTGCCGGGCGTCAAACATGGGGCGCATGACCCCACAGCAACACAGCGCGTCAGACCACCGCTGTAATGCTGTGGTGCTGTGTCGCTGTGGGGTTAGCCTCTTAGCCCAGGCACCAGCAGTGCCAGCCGGAAGCAGAGGTAGCTCACCACGAAGAGCAGCGCGCCACAGAGGTACCGGTAGCGAATGAGCCGTTCATCGAGGCTGACCAAGGTCCGGTCCAACACTTGGCTGATGGTCAGGAGCGGGTGTGGAAAGAGCACGAACCCTACCCCCGCCGTGAGACACACCAGGCTCAGCAAGAGCAAGCCGAAATCCAGCATGCGTTACCCCTCCTCGTCGTTGCTCAACATGACCGCCTTAGTCCGCCACGCACGGGAGAGCTGCCAGCGGAACAAAGGTGCCGCAGACGGTCCCCGTCCCAAACTGGATGCCTACAACCTTGGGGGCGAACATCCCGGCCTTTCGGGCAACGGTCGTAAACCCCTTGGCGGTGAGGCCCGCGCCTGCAACGGTCGGTGCTAGCGGGACATCCCAGTTGGTCATCACCGGAAAGTCCGTGTCAAGGTCCGTCAGGACAGCCGTGTAGATCTGGGTTTGCGTCATTGCCTTGTAGCGGTGCTCCGCCGACCGCAGCGAGCTGAGAATCTGGATCGCTTCGGCTACGCGCGCCCTCTCGGCCGCCCGGATGTACTGCGGCAGAGCAATCGAGGCCAAGATCGCGATGATGATGACCACCATCAAGAGTTCAAGCAGCGTGAACCCGCCCTGCTTGTGCTTCCGCTTCAATAGGTTCAACATCTTCACCCTCCTCTCCCTTCTTCTTCCCCAGTGATCCCGATACGTACGCGCCTCGTCCATGATCCGTGCCGACTCGGTGATACGGGCTGCTCTTGCCTGCCCCGACCACCCCGACCGCCTCACCTCCTTTCGCGCTACCTAGCTACCAGAGTATCTTTCGCCTTCCCTCACTTGATATTGACCCCAGTCGCCATCTTGAAGATCGGCATAAAGATCGACAGGACGATGATGAGCACCAGCCCCCCCATGACGACGATGGCGATCGGCTCGAAGAGCCTCGTCATCCGGGCGATGAAGGTCTCCACCCGTTCCTCATAGTACCGGGCCACCCGGTCCACCATCTTGGGCAGCTCGCCGACCTCCTCACCCACTTGCACCATCTGGATGGTCATCGGCGGGAAGACCCCGACTTCCGCCATCGGCTCGGCCATGGTCTTCCCCTGCTTGATCGCCTCCTTGACCCGGCCCACGGCTTGCCCGTAGACCTTATTCGTCGCGCTGTGCTCGAGGATCTCCAATCCAGAGAGGAGCGGCACGCCGCTCTCCAGCAACGTCGAGAGCCCTCTCGAAAACTCGGCCAGCTGCAGATAGTTCGTCAGCGTCTTGAACAGCGGAATCTGGAGCAGGAGCCGGTCGCGCGTCCACTGCCCCACCGTGGTACGCAGATAGCGGCGCAGGCCGTAGTATCCAGCGGCGGCCCCGAGGATGATCACCACCCAGTAGTGACGGGCGGCGTCGCTCACCCCGATCACCATGCGGGTGAGGAGCGGCAGCTCCATCCCCTCCATGCTTGCGAAAATAGCGGTGAACTTCGGGATCAGCCAGTACACGAACACCGCCATGACCAGCGTGGCGGCGCCCAGGAGGAAGATCGGATACGTCATGGCCGTCTTCGCCTCGTTCTGGAGATGCTGCGCCTGTTCGAAGTGGCGGGCGAGCTGCCGGAGCGACTGGGCGAGATGGCCGCTCGCCTCCCCGGTCTCGACCAGGTTGAGCCAGAGCTTGGAAAAGATCGCCGGGTGCTTGGCGAGGCCGTTCCTGAAGGTTGCGCCGCCCGCTACATCCCGTCGGACCTCATCCAGCGCGATCAGCAACAGGCGGCTCTCCACCTGGGCGGAGACGACGTCCAGCGATTTGAGCAGGGGAACGCCCGCTTCTACCAACGTGGAGAGCTGTTGGCACAGCAAGACCTGGTCATCGGTGCTGACGCGCGTGTGCATCCGGCGACGAGCACTGGCCTGGCAGACCGCGGGTGCCGGCTTCAGCGCCGACGCCTCATTGAGCAGGATAGACGTGACGATGAGGCCGCGGCGCTGGAGCGTGGAGACCACGTCGTCCTCACTCGCAGCATCGAGGCGGCCGGATTGGACCGTCCCCTGCCGTTCACGCGCGGTATAGGCGAATGTGGGCATCAGGCGCACGCAACCTCCGTTCGTGGCAAAGTGGCTGAATGGCGCAGTGGCCGAACAGCCAGCTCACCCGCGGAATCACCCCAGCTTCACACGACCACTTCGCCACGTAAGTCACTGGGCCACTTGGCCACTCGCTTAGCGATCCAGGAGAATCACACTTTCAAGCTCTTCCAGGCTGGTAGCCCCGTCCCGTACCTTCAGGAGGCCTTCGTCCCACAGCGTGGACATCCCATCGGCGATGGCAGTATCCTTGAGGATGTGGGACAGTGCCCCATTCGCAATGACGTTCCGCATGTCCCGGCTCAGCGTCATGACCTCGTAGACCCCGAACCGCCCTTTGTAGCCGGTGGTCGAGCAGGCATCGCAGCCCTTGGCCCGGTAGAGCAGCTCTTCGGTGATCTTGAATCGCTCGCGGATCACCGGTTCCGGTTCGTACGCCTCCTTGCAGCGGTCGCACAGCCGGCGGATGAGGCGTTGTGCCACCACGAGGCTGAGCGTCGAGGACACCAGATACGGAGCGATGCCGATGTCCACGAGGCGGGTGATGGCGCTCGGCGCGTCGTTGGTGTGCAGCGTGGTGAACACGAGGTGTCCGGTCAGCGAAGCGCGTACGCAGATCTCGGCCGTCTCGAGGTCGCGCGTCTCGCCGACCATGATGATGTCCGGATCCTGGCGCATGAAGGAGCGCAGTCCCGTCGCGAAGGTCAGGCCGATGGACGGCTTGATCTGCACCTGGTTGACCCCCTCGAGGCGGTATTCCACCGGGTCTTCAATAGTAAGGATATTCTTGGTCGGCGAAAGAATCTCGTTGAGCGCCGCGTACAGAGTCGTGGACTTGCCGGAACCGGTCGGCCCGGTGATCAGGATGAGTCCGTACGGGTCGTGAGCGGAGTCCCTGAACGCCGCCAGCTGCTTTGCGCCAAATCCCAACCGGTTCAGATCCAGCAGCGAAGCCGACTTATCAAGGATTCGGATCACGACCTTCTCTCCGTAGATCGTCGGGATCGTCGAAACGCGGAAATCGATCGCCCGGCCCTCCATTGACGTGGCGAACCCGCCGTCCTGGGGCAGCCGCTTCTGGGTGATGTCTAGCTTGCAGAGAATCTTCACGCGGGAGACGAGCGCCTGGTGGAGCGGCTTGGCCGGTGCGGTGATGTTGCACAAGGCACCATCGATCCGGTAGCGGAGGATGATGCGTTCCTTGAACGGCTCGATGTGGATGTCGCTCGCGCGCTCCTTGATGGCCTCGCGGATGACCAGGTCGACGAGGCGGATGGTCGGGGCGTCTTCCGCCGCCTGCTTGAGCCGGTCAAGATCCAGCGACTCCTCATCCTCGACGACTCCGCCCACCACCCCCGAGTCGCCCTGCCCGAACGACTGCCCGATGGCTTCCCGCAGCATTGAGGAGTCGGTGCTCCCGTAGAACCGCTCGATGGCAGCGTCCAGGTCGGCCTTGGTCGTCACCACGGAGTTGATCTCGCAGCGGGAGATGCGGCTGAGACTGTCGAGGGCAATCAGGTCGAGCGGGTTGACGCAGGCCACCGTCAGCGAGTTGAGCGTCTGCGACAGCGGCAGCACCTGGTGCTGGCGCGCAAACTCCTCCGGGACGAGCTGGTCCAGACCATCCCCCCGCTGGGGGCTGAGGAGGCCGGACGCGTACGAGGCGAAGGGGATGGCGAGCTGCTTGCTCAGCGCCGAAGCGATGTCCTGCTCGGTCACGAGTGAGAGCTCGACCAGCACATCGCCGAGATGCTTGGTCGTCCCGCGCTGGACCTCCAGCGCCTTCACGAGCTGCTCGTCCGAGATCAACCCGCGCTTTTTCAGGATTTCCCCGAGTTTTTCCGTCGTCCTGATCATGGCTGATTCACCCCAGCGACATTAGAGGGGCTGCTGGCGCTCCAAGACGTTCAACGACTGCTCCATCGCGTCCTGCCGCGTCCCCACCGGCTCCTGCTCCCTCGGCCCCGTCACACTTTGGCTTGACGAGGCGACCTGCGATGGGTTGGCCTCATCGAGAATCTTGGGCGTCACGAACACGATCAGCTCGCTCGCCGCATTGTTGACCTTGGTATTCTTGAACGCCTCGCCGAGCACCGGGATGCCGGACAGCACCGGCACCCTGCGCAGCGACTGCTCATCGGAGCGGTCGATGAGCCCGCCAACGACCAGCGTATCACCGCTCTTGATGCGCACGATGGTCCGGGAGCTCCGCGTCTTCGCATCCCGCGGCGTCGCCTGGCCGCTCGGCGCCGAGATTTTCGAGGCGACGGTCTTGGTGACCGCCGGTTCCACGATCATGGTAATGTAGCCCTGCTCGTTCACCTGCGGCGTCACGACGAGAAAGACACCGGTCGTCGCCCGTTCGGGTGTGCTCGCCGTGGTGCCGGTCGTCGACTGGCTCGAGGTGATGAACCCGATCGCCTCGTCCGACGTCAGACGGATGAGCGCGCTTTCGTTGTCCAGCGTGAGCACCTTCGGCCGGGCGAGCACCTTGGTTTCGGTGTCGCTTTCGAGCGCCCGGAGCACCCCCTTGAAGAAGGAGGCGTCCAGCGTGCTGGCGGTGAAGTGCGTGCTATCGGTGGGCTCGATGCCATCGCCAAAGAGACTGAAGGGAAATCGCGTCCTCCGCGACGTCGGCGTGAACGTGATGAGGTCGCCTTCGGTGCCCGTGCCCCACTCCACGCCCAGGTCCTTGAGCTTGCTGAGCGTCGTTTCGATCAGCTCCGCATCCACCAAAATCTGGGACGTGCGGATGTCCAACGCGGCCAGCGCCCCTTCGAGCCGAGGGAAGTTTTCCGGCACGTCTGTGAGAATCAGGCTGTTGGTCCGGCTATCGATCACCACCGTCCCGTGCTTGGTCAGGAGCTGACCGAGCACGAGGTCAATTCCAACCTTCTTTTCCGCTCCTCCGCCAGCACTGGATCCCTGAGCATTGGCAGACTCGGTCGCCGATTCAAACGGAGTCTTTGCCCCGAACACCGCCGCCGCCTTGGCCAGCACAGACTCCGAGACACGCGCGTACTTCAGCCGGTAGACCCGGGTGATCGTCTGGACCTCCGCCGGACCGGCCACCGGGCGAGCGGTGACGACATAGATCTCGCTGTCCGGCCTCCGCTCGTACTGGAGGTTGCCGGCGCGAAGGATCTGATCAAGGGCATCCAGGACGGTCACGTCTTCGAAGTAGATGGTCATCTGCTTCTCGCTGACCTCATCGCCCGCAATGATGTTGATGCCCGTCTGCTGGGAAAAGAGCTTGAGGACGTCGCGCAGGCTCGCGCCCTGGAACTCCATCGAGATGCGCATGGGTGCCTCTTCATCTCCCGGTACCTCCGCCGCACCGGGCTGCGGCGCCGTCAAGGCCGCGCCCTCCATCGCGTCAGGCACCGTTTGCTCCGCCCGTGCCTCACGCGGCAGCAGCACCTGCCCCATCAGGACCAACCAGATCAGTACGCGCATCACCCCCCCCCCTGGCCCTGCTCCGCCGGAGGCGGAGCCATTTCACAGACGGTCATGTGTGTGAAAAAACTCCTTCTTGTCGGTTGGC
>OBEQ011102765.1_pt1 | contig 26643 bp, 19 predicted proteins | sample 1670901 | NCBI WGS metagenome assembly OBEQ01 (sample SAMEA104232315, study PRJEB22302) | groundwater metagenome | biome: forest; feature: aquifer; material: groundwater | place: USA | collected 2011-08-07 | depth 5.4 m | reverse complement strand
GTTCACTTTTAAAATTTAGGTAACACACTTGCGCAACTCTATTATTTTGTTTCAGAAATCGCTCAGCCATCAGCTTCATATAAAATATTCAATGTTGCTGGTGACAGTCCCAGCGCTACATTAAGGTAAAACTTTATTAAGAGCGCTGGGACAGACCACAAAAGATGAATACCGGTTTGAGTGGTCTTCGCTCGGGTTCGGACACAAATTCCCCACGTGCTGTATTCTCAGCAGTGCCGCACGAAGTTAGCGGCATTGTCCATCGGAAATTCGGCCTCATACGTTTCCTCAACAAAATAATAAAGTTGTTTTCATGAATACTCCAAAGGCCCCCACACAATCTTCCACATTGTCTGACGTGACGTTTGAGCCCGATTTTTCAATGCCATAATGCCAGCAAAGTGCGACTGGCACTGCAGCGAAGCTGCAAGTAGAAAAATCGGAGCGACACCGAACGAGGACGACTCAATGCGGCATTCATGCCTTTGTCGTCCGAGTGTTCACGGAGGACAAGGTGGGAATGTCTGGACCGTAGACGAATTTGCCTTCTCGCGCTATACTGCACGCGCTATGGAAATTGATACGAGTAAACTCATCCGGAAAAGTATGGGATTCAGGAATGAAGTGCTTCCTGTGCTTACGAAAGATTACGCAAGTCCTTTAATTGAAAGGATTAAAGAAAATAATTTTAAGCTTGAAACAGGTGAATTGACCATTTGTCTTGCCCATGAATTCGGCTTCTGCTATGGCGTTGATCGGGCCGTTATTCTGGCTTATGAAACCCGCAAAAAATTTCCAAACAAACGAATTTTCTTAACCTCCGAAATTATTCATAATCCGCAGGTCAATTCCAAACTCAAAGAAAACGGAATTTATTTTCTTTCAGACCCCGAATGGCAGGGAAAAGGTTTTGATGTGGTTACGGAAGACGACGTCGTCATTATTCCGGCATTTGGCACGACAACGGGGGACCTCATCAAACTTCAGGCCAAAGGCTGCGAGCTTGTGGATACAACGTGCGGATCGGTTTTGAATGTGTGGAAGCGCGTGGATAGTTATGCGCAGGGGGGCTTTACCGCGATCATCCACGGAAAATATGAACACGAAGAAACGCGCGCCACCAGTTCCCGCGCTCGGATGATTCCCGGGGGGAAATTTTTGGTGGTGCTTAATATGGAGCAGGCAGAAATGGTCTGCGATTTTATTTCGGTAAAAATTTCGGAAGAAGAATTTTCTCAGGCATTTAAAAAAGAAGCGATGTCGGAAGGGTTCGATCCAAAGCGTGATTTAGTAAAAGTTGGATGCGCAAACCAAACGACAATGCTTTCAAGCGAATCGCTCGCGATTGCAAATAAAATTGAGTCCGCGGTGAAGGAGCGTTACGGCGAAACCGAACTTCACAAACATTTCTGTCATTTCGACACGATTTGTTCCGCCACACAGGACAGGCAAGATGCCATTATTAAACTCGTGAAATCAGGAATTGATCTTGCGATTGTCATCGGCGGCTACAATTCATCCAACACAGGACATTTGGTCGAAATCGCATCAGAATTTTGTCCGTCATTTCATATTAACGATGCTTCCGAAATCCTCTCTCGCGGGGAAATCCGCCATCAACCCGCCTTCAAAAAAGAAACGATGGTTACGAAAAATTGGTTAACCAACTTCAACCGGACGCCGTCCGGTGGGGAGGGGTTAGCATGTGATATTCGCATTGGCGTTACCGCTGGGGCGTCGACTCCGAACCGCGTGATGGAAGACGTGATCCGCCGGCTGCTTGAGATAACAACGTTAGGCGATAAGCGTTAGGCACTAAGAAAAATATTCGTAGGAACGCGATTTATCCCGTCCGCGCAGTCGAGCGAAAAAAATCAGGAAAGTTTAAAAAGGAGAAAATTTATGACAGTTTCGGCAGAAGCAAAACAAGTTAATCAAGAAAAGTTAAATGAATTTCTAGGGAAAGTGGTTGGTGATTTCGGCGCGGCGCTGAGTTCCACCCTGACATACATTGGAGTGAAGCTTGGAATTTACAAAACAATGGCAGGGCGTGAGCCCATGACACCAGTGGAACTCGCAAAAGAAACAGGGCTTGTGGAACGTTACGTCCGCGAATGGCTTATTAATCAAGCCGCGAGCGGATATGTGGAATATGATTCCAAGACCGGAAAATATTTTCTTTCGCCGGAACAAACTGTTGCGTTAACGGATGAAAATAGTCCTGCTTACGTGGGCGGCGGCACTTATGTGGTAAAAGCCATGATGCGGGCCGAGGCACGTATTTCGGAAGCGTTTCAAAAAGGCGGTGGATTGCTTTGGGGCGAACATGACCCCGATCTTTTTGTCGGGACAGAGCGTTTCTTTCGTCCGGGATATACCGCTCATTTGGTGAATTCCTGGATTCCGGCGCTTACGGGAATCGAAGAAAAATTAAAGCGCGGCACTAAAGTTGCCGACGTTGGTTGCGGCCACGGCGCTTCCACCATGATAATGGCGAAAGCGTATCCAAAATCGCACTTTTTCGGATTTGATAATCACGAGCCTTCGATCAAACGTGCGCGTGAAGCAGCAGCAAAAGCGGGTGTTTCCGATCGCGTTACTTTTGAAGTAGCTTCGGCAAATAATTTTCCGGGAAGTGATTATGATATGGTCACTTTCTTTGATTGTTTGCATGATATGGGAGACCCGGTCGGAGCGATGAGGCATGCGCGTGAAGTTCTTCATCCGGATGGAAGTGCTCTGATTGTAGAACCCATGGCTGGTAATACTGTTGAAGAAAATTTCAATCCGATCGGGCGCACTTTTTCAGCAGCTTCCACGCTTTGCTGCACAGCTAATTCGATGGCGCTCGGCGGTCCAGCACTTGGCGCTGTTGCGAGCGAAAGGGTTTTGCGTGACGTTGTGATGTCCGGCGGCTTCAAGTTTTTCCGGCGCGCCACCGAAACACCGTTCAACCGAATTTTTGAAGCCCGGCATCAATAACATCAAGAAAGAGAGCTGAAATGGAAAAAATGTCATAACTTTCACCTTATCCGAATCCGGCCATAAACCCCTTCTAAGGCTCATCTAACTTAGTCTTGACCCCTAAGTTGCTATTTCCTATAATGTTACGTATCAATAAGGAAAACCATGTTAATACCGTTTGCTACAAAATTGGATGAAAAGTCGATTGAAGCCCTGGACAAACTTGCCACGAAGACGCAGATTCCAAAAGCGCGCTTGGTGACAAAAGCGATCAATTTACTTGTTGAGCACTACGAGCAAATTGAGCAGGATTTGATATTTGCCCGGGCATCTCGCGAAGAAAGTCACGCTTAACCCGCACGCCTCCGCATTGATCGAGTTTTAATCAAAGAAAAAAGGCCAAAGGTTAAAGTGTCAATAAAATGCGGGTGATTTAGAAATGACGCATGAAATTGTTATCGATGAAGGTTAATTGACAATGAACAAATGTAAAACTCACACACCAAAAGCGCAAGGTCTGTATCGGCCGGAATCTGAGCACGATTCCTGCAGTGCGGGGTTTGTTGGCGCGAAGAAACCTCATGCCCAGGGTTTGTATCGGCCGGAATCTGAACACGATTCCTGCAGTGCGGGGTTTGTTGGCGCGAGGAAGCCTCGTGCCCAAGGTCTCTACAGGCCGGAATTCGAACACGATTCCTGCGGCGTGGGGTTTGTTGTCCATATGAAAGGAAAAAAATCCCACCAAATTGTTGAGCAAGCGCTTACGGTTCTTCTCAATCTCCGCCACCGCGGCGCGTGCGGTTGCGAAGTCAATACAGGCGATGGTGCCGGCATTTTACTCCAAATTCCGCACATTTTTTTGAAAGAGGTTTGCAAAAAATCAGGAATCACACTGCCTTCAGCAGGCGACTATGGCGTCGGAATGGTTTCCCTTCCTCCAAACGAAAAAGACCGGCGCATTTGCGAAAAAGTCGTTGAAGATACCATTAAAGAAGAGGGCCAGCAATTTCTCGGATGGCGGACCGTTCCTACAAATGACAGCTCGCTCGGCCCCACCGCAAAAACAGCTGAACCCTTGATGCGCCAAATTTTTGTCGGACGCAGTTCCAACCTTCAGAACGATACGGCGTTTGAACGGAAACTCTACGTGATCCGCCGCCGCGCTGAAAACGCGATTCGTTATTCCGGCATGAAAGGCGGTGATTATTTTTATATCGCGAGCCTTTCCTATAAAACGATTATTTACAAAGGAATGCTCATGTCTGAGCAAGTCGAAGCGTTTTATCCCGAGCTTCGCGACCCGTCGGTTGAAAGTGCACTTGCACTCGTTCATTCACGTTTCAGCACGAATACGTTCCCAAGCTGGGACCGCGCACATCCATATCGCTACATTGCGCACAACGGCGAAATCAACACGCTTCGCGGAAATGTGAATTGGATGCATGCTCGGCAAGCAATGTGTGCGTCCGAATTATTCGCAGGCGACATGAAAAAATTAATGCCCGTGATTGCACCGGACGGAAGTGATTCCGCAATGTTTGACAACGTTCTTGAATTTCTTGTTCTCTCCGGCCGCTCGCTTCCGCATGCCGTGATGATGATGATTCCCGAACCATGGTCCAACCATGAAAGCATGAGTGACGAGAAAAAAGCGTTTTATGAATTTCACGCGTCCCTCATGGAACCGTGGGACGGGCCCGCGTCAATTGCATTTACGGACGGCATTCAAATCGGTGCGGTGCTCGATCGAAACGGACTCCGGCCGTCGCGGTATTATGTAACGAAAGATGATCTTGTGATTATGGCATCCGAAGTCGGTGTGCTGGACGTTCCGCCGGACCGGATTTTGCAAAAAGGACGTTTGCATCCCGGCCGCATGTTTTTGGTTGATACCAAAGAAGGCCGCATTATTGCCGATGACGAACTCAAAAATAAAATCGCAACTCAACATCCGTACCGAACGTGGCTCAAAGAAAATTTGGTGAGCCTTGAAAATTTGCCCGATGCGCCGCATGTCCACGAGCCGGACCACAAAACCGTAATTCAGCGCCAGCAGGCGTTTGGGTATACGTTTGAAGACCTCCGGATCATCATGGCTCCGATGGGAAAAGATGGCGTCGAGCCCGTTGGTTCCATGGGAACCGATACGCCGCTTGCCGTTCTCTCAAACCGGCCCCAGCTTCTTTATAATTATTTCAAACAACTTTTTGCGCAAGTGACCAATCCACCGATTGATTGTATCCGCGAAGAAATTATCACATCCACCGAAACCACGATTGGCCCTGAGCGGAATCTACTGAAGCCGGAACCCAAAAGCTGTCGGCAAATCAAACTCAAAAGCCCTGTTTTAACGAACGAAGAATTTGAAAAGCTGCGTCACATCAATCATCCGGATTTCAAATCAGTGACGCTTCCGATTTTGTACAATCCGTACGGCGGTGGGAAAGTCCTGGAAGAAGCGCTTGAGAAACTTTTTGGGCTTGCAAGCCGTGCGGTTGGGAACGGTACCAATATTATTGTGCTCTCAGACCGTGGCGTCGATCGCGAGCATGCCGCTATTCCGGCATTGCTTGCCGTGTCTGCGCTTCATCATCATTTGATCCGCGAAGGCACTCGAACCAAAGTTGGAATTGTTTTAGAATCTGGTGAACCGCGCGAAGTTCACCATTTTGCTCTTTTAATCGGTTATGGCGCCGGTGCGATCAATCCATACCTTGCTTTCGAAACGTTGGATGACATGATTCGCCAGGGAATTTTAAAAGACATGGATCATAAAACGGCGGTCAAAAATTACGCGAAAGCAGTCGCAAAAGGGGTTGTGAAAACCATGTCCAAGATGGGAATCTCAACCATTCAAAGTTACCGCGGCGCGCAAATTTTTGAAGCGATCGGGCTGAACCAAAATTTGATCGACAAATATTTCACATGGACGGCTTCGCGCGTTGAAGGGATCGGAATAGATACAATCGCGGAAGAAGTTTTAAAACGGCATTACCACGCATTTCCGGATCGACAGGTGAACGGGCAGACGCTTGATCCGGGCGGACAGTATCAGTGGCGCCGCGACGGAGAATATCATTTGTTTAATCCCGAAACGGTTCACAAGCTTCAGCTGTCGACCCGCACCAACAATTACAAAATTTTTAAAGAATATTCCCAGGCGGTTAACGAACAATCAAAACACTATTGCACGCTTCGCGGACTTTTGGAATTTAAATTTGCGGCAAAACCAATTCCAATAGAAGAAGTGGAACCGGTGGAAGTCATTGTAAAACGGTTTAAGTCCGGCGCGATGTCGTATGGGTCGATCAGCAAGGAAGCGCACGAGAGTTTGGCGATTGCTATGAACCGAATCGGCGGGAAAAGCAATACCGGCGAAGGCGGCGAGGATCCGGCGCGCTACATTCCCGATTCGAATGGGGATTCGAGGAATAGCGCAATCAAACAAGTGGCGTCCGGCAGATTTGGCGTGACAAGCCAATATCTTGTGATGGCGAAAGAGCTTCAAATTAAAATGGCGCAAGGCGCAAAACCGGGCGAAGGCGGACAGCTTCCGGGCGCTAAAGTGTATCCTTGGATTGCAAAAGTCCGTTTGTCAACGCCAGGCGTAGGACTCATTTCTCCGCCGCCGCATCATGATATTTATTCCATTGAAGATTTAGCCGAACTCATTCATGATTTGAAAAATGCGAATCATCACGCAAGAATCAGCGTAAAACTTGTCGCGGAAGTCGGTGTTGGGACGATTGCAGCGGGCGTTGCGAAAGCGCATGCGGATGTTGTTTTGATTAGCGGTCACGACGGCGGAACGGGCGCATCGCCGCAATCGAGCATCAAACACGCCGGTGCTCCATGGGAACTTGGCGTCGCCGAAACTCATCAAACGCTTGTTCTTAATAATTTGCGCAGCCGGATCGCCGTTGAGACGGACGGACAACTCAAAACCGGCCGCGACGTTGTGGTTGCTGCGCTGCTTGGCGCTGAAGAATTTGGATTTGCCACATCACCACTCGTTGCTTTGGGCTGCATCATGATGCGCGTGTGTCATTTGAATACCTGTCCCGTCGGTGTTGCAACGCAGGACCCTGAACTTCGCAAAAAATTTACAGGCGACCCGGCACACGTGGTTCATTTTATGTATTTCATTGCCGAGGAAACCCGCGAACTCATGGCCAAACTTGGATTCCGGACGGTGAATGAAATGATCGGCCGAACGGACAAACTGGATGCCAAAGGAGCGGTTGATCATTGGAAAGCGCGCGGGCTTGATTTCTCAAAAATTCTTTATCAGCCAAATGTGCCGTCCAACGTCGGCCGTTATTGCCAGATCCCGCAGGATCATGGACTCGACAAGGCTTTGGACAACACCACTTTATTGAAATTGTGCGAGCCTGCTTTAACAAAGAAACAGAAAGTAAGTGCAACGCTTCCAATCAAAAATATAAATCGTGTCGTCGGAACAATTCTCGGAAGTGAACTGACCCGCCGGCACGGCGCCGAAGGGCTTCCGGACGGGACGATTCATTTACATTTTCAGGGTTCCGCCGGTCAAAGTTTTGGCGCATTTGTCCCGCGCGGCATCACTTTGGAACTGGAAGGCGATGCAAACGATTACGTTGGTAAAGGGCTTTCGGGCGGGAAAATCATTGTTTATCCGCCGGCCGGTTCCACGTTTAAGCCGGAAGAAAATATCATTGTCGGCAACGTTGCGTTTTACGGCGCGACGGCGGGAGAAGCTTACATTCACGGAATGGCGGGGGAGCGGTTCTGTGTGCGAAATAGCGGCGTGAGTGCCATTGTGGAAGCGGTTGGGGACCACGGCTGTGAATACATGACGGGTGGGCGCGTAGTTGTTCTTGGTGCGACCGGCCGAAATTTTGCGGCAGGAATGTCGGGCGGCGTTGCTTATATTCTTGATATCAAAGGAGATTTCAAAGTGCGTTGCAATAAACAAATGGTTGAACTTGAAAAGCTCGATCAAAAGGATGAGATTGCAGAAGTCCGCGGGATGATCGAACGCCATGTGCAATATACGAAAAGTGAACTGGGCAGACAAATTCTCAATTTATGGGAAGAAATGGTTCCAAAATTTGTGAAAGTGATTCCGAAAGATTACAAACGGGTTCTTGAATCACTCGAGCGCGTGAGAAGCACGGGGTTAAGCGGCGAAGAAGCAATCATGGCTGCATTTGAAGCAAACGTGCGCGACGTTTCAAGAGTAGGAGGGAATTAACTTTTTTAAATATTATGGGTAAACCGACAGGTTTTAAAGAAATTCCGAGAGAACTTCCGAAAGATCGCGATCCGCGCGAACGGATCAGCGATTGGGACGAATTCCATCTGCACATGCCCGATGAAAAATTAAAAGCTCAGGGCGCGCGTTGCATGGATTGCGGCATTCCTTTTTGTCACACGGGAACGCTGCTTTCCGGAATGGCGCAAGGTTGTCCCGTCAACAATTTAATTCCGGAATGGAATGATCTCGTTTATCGCGGACTTTGGCGCGAAGCGCTTGAACGGCTTCATAAAACCAACAATTTCCCCGAATTTACCGGACGCGTTTGCCCTGCGCCGTGCGAAGGTTCGTGCGTTCTTGGGATCAATGAACCGCCCGTCACCATTAAAAATATCGAATGCGCTATTATCGACAAAGGTTTTGAGGAAGGATGGGTGATTCCCGAACCTCCCGCCGTGCGTACCGGTAAAAAAGTTGCGGTGGTTGGTTCCGGGCCCGCGGGGCTTGCCGCGGCCGCGCAGCTGAATCGGGCGGGTCATTGGGTCAGCGTTTTTGAGCGCGCAGACAGAATCGGCGGGCTTTTGATGTATGGAATTCCGAATCCGAAACTTGATAAAAAAATTGTCGATCGGCGTGTTGATATCATGGCGAAAGAAGGCGTGAAATTTGTTCCCAATACGGAAATCGGAAAAAATTATCCGGCGGAGAAACTTCTAAAAGAATTTGACGCCCTGTTACTTGCCTGCGGAGCAACCAAGCCGCGCGACCTTCCGATCGAAGGCCGAAACTTAAAAGGTGTTCACTTTGCGATGGAATTTCTCTACGCGAATACCAAAAGTTTTCTGGACGGTCATCACAACGGAAGTTTTATTTCCGCAGAAGGGAAAAATGTTATTGTGATCGGCGGCGGTGACACCGGAACAGACTGTGTCGGTACCGCCATGCGGCATCGCTGCAAAAGTCTGATTCAGCTTGAAATTTTACCGAAGCCGCCAAACGAGCGTGCGTCCGACAATCCGTGGCCCGAATGGCCAAAGGTTTACAAATTAGATTACGGCCAGGAAGAAGCCGCCGCAATGTTTGGCGCAGATCCGCGTGAATATCTTGTGACAGCAAAAAAATTTATCGGCGATTCAAACGAGCATGTAAAAGAAATTCAGATTGTAAATATTGAGTGGCAAAAAAACGAAAAAGGCCGTTTTATTCCGAAAGAAATGCCGGGTTCTGAAAAAAATTTACCTGCTGATCTTGTACTTCTTGCCATGGGTTTTTTGGGACCTGAGGATACGGTTCTTGACCAGCTTGGTGTCGAGCGTGACGAACGTTCCAATGCGAAAGCCGAATACGGCAAATACGCCACGAGCGCCAAAGGCATTTTTGCGGCAGGCGATATGCGCCGCGGCCAAAGTCTTATTGTGTGGGCTATTAATGAAGGCCGAGATGCCGCCCGTGCGATCGATCTATATCTGATGGGTTCAAGCGATCTCCCTTAAACCGCAGCCTCGCCGCGTTCTTTCATTCGAAGGCCTGTCCCTTTTGGGACCGTCCCCAATTTTGCAAAAAGTAGGTGACTGCATCAAATTTATCATTAAACTATAGAGATGGTTGAAACGAAGTTGGAACGAATCAAAGGAGGACCTTTATGAAAGTGAAAGAAATCCTGACAGCCAAAGGTTCGAAAGTCTGGTCGGTAGCGCAGAAAGAAACCATTGAAAACGCCGTCCGTGTTCTGGTGGATCAGAAAATTGGTGCTTTGCTTGTGTATGACGAGAGCGAAAAAGTTGCCGGTATTGTGACCGAAAGAGATATCATGCGGGCTTTGCACAAATACGGAAAAGCCGTGACGGAAACGCCGGTTCATAAAATTATGACGGAGCGGGTGATCATTGGAACGCCTGAGGATGACCTTGATTACATCATGGGCATTATGACTTTGAACCGCTGCCGCCACATTCCCATTCTGGAAAACGGGGCGCTTCAGGGCATTGTTTCGATCGGAGATGTTGTGAAAGCGCAGCTTCACGATTCACAGGTTGAGCTGAAATATTTGAAGGATTATATGAATGGAAGGTGAAGCAAAAAGGAAATGGTATCACAACTTTTGGATTGTGATTGCCATGCTCGTTACCCTCGGCCCTTTTGCATTTCCGCTTCTCTGGAAAAGCCCGAGTTTCAGCACACATCTTAAATGGGCGCTCACGATTCTTTTTACAGCTCTTACCGTTCTCATGATTTGGCTTTCCATTGAAACCATCAAACTTGTTTTAAAACAGTTTGAAGAAATCCGCGCAACCCTTTCTTAAGTTCAATGCTTCCCAAAGACGAAGTTTTTCTTGAAATCGAATCTCTTGCTCTCTCCGGTGAAGGGGTTGCAAAACGGGATGGCCTTGTCTTTTTTGTCGACGGGGCGCTTCCAGGGGAAGAAGTCAGATCTGAAGTCACCAAAGTCGAGAAAAATCTCATTCGCGCAAAAACAGTCGGCATTCTTCGGAAATCTCCCGACAGAATTGATCCTCTCTGTAAACATTTTGGAGATTGTGGCGGTTGTTCATTCCAACATTTGAAATATGAAAAGCAGCTCGAAATAAAACGGGATGAACTTACTCAGATGTTTAAACATTTGGGCGGTTTTTCCGATGTCAAAGTTGAGCCGGTGATCCCATCTCCAAAACCGTTTCATTACCGAAATTCGGTGGCCATGAGTGTCCGCGAGCAGGCCGGAACACCTTATTTTGGGTTTATCGGAAAGGACAATCGTTCGTTTATTACGGTGGAGAATTGTCCGATCACGGAAGAAAGAATCAATGAATTATTTTCTCACGTGAAAGACAGATTCAAAGAGCATGTTCCGGAGAAAAAACGTTATCAAACGAGCCAAATTGTGATCCGTGCGGGAACAGACGGCAAATTCTACACATCTATTAAAAAACATCCGGAATCTTCGAAAGCTTTAAGGGCAGATGTTTTTGGGAAATCCTTTCAATATGCCGGCTCCGCATTTTTCCAGGTGAATTATTCAATTCTGGATAAGTTTGTCGGTGCCGTGAAAGAATCTTTAAACCCAGCCAAAGACTCGCATCTGTTGGATCTTTATTGCGGCGTTGGCTTCTTTTCCATTTGTCTCGCCCAATTTTATAAAACGGTATCTGGAATTGAAGAAGGAGAAGATGCCATTCAATTTGCAAACGAAAATGCGAAGGCGAACAAAGTTCAGAATGCGCAGTTCATTGCAGGACGGACGGAAGATGTGCTTGGGAAAAAGGAGTTCGTATTTCAGAAGATGCACGTGATTATTGATCCGCCCAGAGTGGGAATGAAACGGGAAGTGATTGAGTTCTTGCTTAAGATGAATCAGATTGAAAAAATAGTGTATGTTTCCTGCAATCCCGCCACGCTCATTCGTGATTTGCAAATTCTCTCCGAACGTTTTCAAATCGCAAAAGTCCAGCCGCTCGATATGTTTCCCCAAACCCAGCACCTCGAAGTCCTCACCCTCCTTTTACCCAAAATCTGAAACTAAGCGTCGTATTTTGTGAGGTCGGGGAGACGAACGGAACGAAAGGCGGATTTGCGTTCAGCACATTTGTTGCATTTTCCGCAGTGTAAATTTCGTCTCGGATTTAAGCAGGAAAAAGTGAGTTCGAGAGGAAAGCCTTTTCCTATTTCCATGACTTGTTTTTTTGTTTTTGATAAAAAAGGAGTCCTGATTTTAATCGGAAAACCGAGGCCGATAGACAACGCGCGCTCATATTGATCAAAAAATTCGCGGCTGGCATCCCGAAACGGGTTCGTTTTGAGCGGCGCCAGCGCGATCTGGCGGATATTTTTTTTCATGCAATAAATGGCAGTTTTTGCAATCAATATCACATTTTTCCCGGGCAAATATACGGCTTCATCCCTCGACTTTTTTCCCGGTATTTTTTTGCCGCTTACCGACCAAGAATTTTCGTAAACGTCACGCATCGGAAAAGATAACAAAACAAGCGGCTTTAATCGATCGCGGGACCGTGTTTTTAGGAATTGCCGAAGCCACCATTGCTCCGCCCTTTCCCAAAGGTTTCCGCTTGAAATATAAATCGGATAGACAGTTTTATTTTCATCCAGGAGTTTTTGGATGAGGATTGAGCTATCAATCCCTCCGCTTGAGAGAACCGCTATTTTTTTGCCGGCTGTTTTCATTGAAATTACAGAGTTTTAGAAAGTTCCTTTTCAAATTGTATGATGTGTTTTGATCCGGTGTCAATCAAAAAGCACTTTTTAAGAACGAAAAGAAAGTGCCCAGCGAAAGGATAAATAATCTAAAAATAAATTTGCAATTCCAAAAAACAGGGTGGTAGGCTTTAGATAGGGTAGATATTCAATAAGAAAAAGAGGGGTAGTGATGCTTAAGTGGAGCCAAAGGCTGGGGAAAAAGGGATTAACACTGATCGAAGTGCTGCTCAGCGTTTTAATCGCAGTCATCATTTTGGTAGGAGTTGTGGAAGCCATGCTTTATTTAACAGCCATCAGCAGTTCAAGCAAAAGTCGCGCGTCGGTCTTTCAGGATGTGCAGGCAACCATGGAGAGAATTGTGGGAACCTCGTTTACTAATCTGACAACCACGTTTCCGAACAACACGGTGCTTTCGAGTGCGTTTGTGACGAATGTTTTGCGAGGTTATAAATTACCGAGCGAAACAATCACGGTTTCATATCCGGCGGGAATCGGAGGGAATCCGATAGAAGTATTGGTAACGGGACAATGGACGGATCAAGGCAGAACAAAAAATATTTTTCTGAGAACGTTCCGCCGGGGGTAAAGGAGATTTATGAATCGATCTCAATTTAAAACGGACAAATTAAGAGGAGAAAACGGATTCACACTTTCGGAACTTATTTTATCCTCGGGGATTTTTATCATGCTTGCGTTGCTCGTTGGCGGAATATTTAATAAAGGCAATAACCTTTTTGACGTTCTTTCGGCGGAGTCTCAGGTTCAGAGAAATTCGCGGCGCATTCTTCAAACCATCTCATCCACTTTAAGGCAAACGAAGCGCTCTTCCGTCATCATTCCTAACGCCAATCAGATTCAGTTTGACCTTCCTATTTATCAACAATCTTCCGGCAATTGTTCTGCTTTTATGCCGCCGCCAGTTTCGGTCACCAATCCGATTCCGGCAAACTGCGGTACCAATACGGATTGCCAGACTGCTTGCGGAGGGTTCACCAACATGTCATGTAGTTGTATTTCGGGCAATCCGCCCTGTGCAAACAATAGCGGGATGTGCCTTCGGACTTATACCTATTCGGTAAGCAGCGCAAACGGAACCCCGCAACTGATTGCATCAGCGCCGGGAGGGGGAGAATCGAATCGGATTCTCGGAAATCAGGTTCAATCGGTTACTTTTCAAAATATGACAGCGGATCCTTATTTACAAGCAAACGAAATTCGAGTTTCCTTAACAACGACGGGAAATGTGGTGTCTGAAAAAAGAACGCACACGTTGTCCATGGATTCTGTCGTGCAGGTTCGGAACTAAAGGAGGGGTTGGTTATGAAGCTAAATCTGAAAAGCGGAAATGAAAATGGATTTGTATTACTTTCAATTATCATGCTCACCGTCATTTTGGAAGGCTATGCAGCCACCTCACTCGTGGGCCAGCTGCAGGAAATACGCTTGGCCAGATATAACCAAATGAAATCGGAAGCAATGTATGCAGCGCAAGGCGTGGCAGACAGAGGACTGGCGCTTTTAGCACTCAGCATCGCCAGTTTTTCGGTGACGGATATTACCAACAACCAAAGCTACAATGTCACTTATAGCGATGGCAGAACCGTTGGCAGCTACCGCATTATGTGTGTCACGCCAGATACGTCACTTGGATGCAGCGCTTCAGCAAGGGAAAATTGTTCATTGGACAAGTGTCAAAGGTATGTCATCACGGATAATGGTGTTCAGAAAACAGTCCAAGATTATGAAATTATTGCGACGGCAAACCATCCCGACAACACGGGATTTTCGAGTGTTCTTCCGATTACGGCAAGTTCAACGGTTCATCAAGTTGCCCAACTCAAGCAAACGAGCATTTTCTCTTACTCCATTTTTTACAATTCAGATTTAGAAATGCTGCCTGGGCCGAACATGATCATGACCGGGCAGATTCATGCGAATGGAGACATGTATTTGGCATCGCAAACTGCCGGTAATTATTTGCGACTCGACTCCAGTTTTGTGCACGCAACGGGAGATATGTACCATCGCCGGAAAGACAATCCCAATGCACCCATGCCGGGCGATGTCCAGATCAGGAAATCAGGCACAAGCGGCGCTTGCTCGAGTTCAACATGCCCTTCCATGACATTTGACAGCAGCAGCGCAACTTGGGCTGCGGACGCTACCACGACCTGGAACGGCAGTGTCCAAAGCAGCGACATGGGTGTTCAATTTATTCAGCCAGTAACGATTCCGTCAATCCAGCCCAGTGGGTTTTATTACAACAATGCGGGCCTTCGGATTGAAAACGGGACAGTTTCTAAAAGACAAGCAAACGGTACCTATGCGGATATCACATCAGATCCCTGTATGACGTCCGTTGCGAATTCAGGCGGTGTAACAGGCGCCGTCATCAATACCAATGCGCAGTTCCGCAATGTCCGCGAAAATGCCAGTTACAACGTGATTGTGACGGACATTGACATGGATCGCTTGATCCGTTCTTCTTGTTACCCGTCGAACGGATTAATTTATGCGACCCGAACGAATGCAATGCCGGCAAACGGTCAAACACAAGCAACGTCTCACGGCGTACGGCTTATCAATGGATCGCAGGCAACACCGACCGGAACAACCGCCGGGCTAACGATGGTTACCAATGACCCGCTTTATGTCAAAGGGGATCTTAATAATCCCGTAAACCCGGCGAATCGCCGTTCTGTTGCGCTGATTTCGGATGCGCTTAATATTTTGTCCAATGCCTGGACGGATGCCAATAGTACGAATACCTTGGCTAACCGCGTTGCCACCAATACAACAGTGAACGCCGGTTTTGTGAGCGGTGTTGTGCCAACTGCTGGCAGTCAGTACAGCGGTGGATTGGAGAATTATCCTCGATTTTTGGAAAAATGGACGGGCATCACAGCGTCGATTGGCGGGGCTTTTATCAATCTGTGGAACAGTTCCATTGGAACAGGACAGTGGATACCAACCGGGACAAGTGGCAATTCATACAATGCGCCGGTTCGCAGCTGGGCGTATGATTCTGGCTTGCAAAGCACGCCGCCGCCTTTTACGCCAATTGGGGTTGAGGTGGTCACCAGCAATTGGGGACAGGAAGCAAAAGAATTGATTTATCTTTAATCTGCAATAAAGGAAATGTCCATTTCAAAATAGAGCACGTTTAAAACGTGCTCTATTTTTTTGGTGAATCAGTTCTGGAATCTTCTTTCAATTTTTGAAGCGTTTCTACATCTGTGATTAATTTTTTAAATGCAATTTTAATTGGGCCATTTGGAAGCAGACGAAACGTTTGCTTCAGTTTCGGCAAGAGATCCATTAATTCCGCCTTTTGATCCGTCAGCGCGTGAAGCGCAAGCTCCTGGCTTTCTTTGCTTTCGCGTGGATTGCTTATTATTTTTAAAAGATTCTGATTCAGTGTATCGGATTTCAAGCTCCCGCTTTTTTGGATAGCCAGCTGCCTGAAACCCGTGTCTTCCGAAGAATCCGTCACCATTTCCGCAAGAACATTTTTCACATCGTCCTGATTTTTCCCGCTTTCTAAAAATTTCAATGCCTCCTGCCTTAATTCCTTCGCTTCCGATTTGTCGGAGAATATCTGTGACATCACTTTTCGCGCTTCCGCATCATCCGGATTTGTCTTGAGATAGGAAAGAGCCTTCATTCGGAAGGGCAGTTCTTCGTAAGAATCCTGAACAATTTGGCGGGCAGCCTCTCTGCCTGTATCGGGGCCAGACTTCCATAATGTGTAAAGCGCAATCTCGCGTACGTAGGCGCTTTCTTTGCGGTTTTGGAGTGTTCGTGAAATATGGTCGAGCAGCCTGTGATTTTTTGAAGAAGCGATAGAATTTGAAATGTAACTTTGTAAAGCTCTTAATTCATTCGGGTTTTCCAGAATGCTTACAAGTGCGGGCCCCGCTGTATCTGAAAAATGTTTGACGAGTTGATCCGCCGCAGTTTCCCGGGTTTCTAAGAGTGCATTCCGGTTTTTGAGGGCGTAGATGAGAGATTCTTCGTTTTGATTTGTTTCCGCTGCGGTAAATGAATACGAAAAAACAAGGTGGATCGACATGATAAAAATGATTTTACTCAATTGACTGAACGTTTCACGCGTGGTTTTAGATGACATTGTGCTCATTTAATTCGTCCGTTCACTCTGAAACTTGAACGAGACAGATCGTGCGACGATGTATTATGGAGCAGAAGATATGTGATGGATGGTGGCAGTTAAGGTTCGCTTGGATTTAAATTTCTTAAAAACACTTGTGCGCTTTGAGAAACCGTCGTTCCGCTGGTTATATTGGCGGATAAATCGATCGTGATGACATCCGGATCATTCGCGGAATCGTTAATTAAACTTACCGCGCTGATGTCGTATCCAATAATTTGGCGCGGCGTAACAACTCCTGTGCTGCTGCTGATTTCTTTGCGGGTAATGGTAAGCGGCGTTCCGTTCACGTTTCCTGTTCCAAACCATTCATAAACAATGGTTTTAAAAGAAGTAGCTCCTGCTGCGTTTGTAGACTCCGGCACATTAAAAGAGATGGCTGTACTGGCAACAAAGTTGGCCGGAGGCGGCTGTGTTGTCGGGGAAACCAAGCAAACGTTGCTGGGTTGGTTTAAATTTGCACAGTTTGTATCAATGCCTTTTTGTGCTTCTTTTAAATCACGTGTGATAATTTCCAGAGTTCTTTTTAAGCTTCCTTGAACTCTGCTTTGAGAAAGGCTTCGGTTGATCATTTGCTTGGACAAACTCATGGTTCCGATGGTGATGACCGCCATGATGCTGAGCAATGTTAAAGTCATTAGCACTTCGAAGAGCGATATTCCTTTTTTTGAATTAAAAGTTGAATGAATCATTATCCTGTCCGTTTTGTAATCAACGTTTCTAAATTATACGATTTCGCCCCGCCTTTTTCTTGCCAACTGACGGTTGCGCGAATGTGAAGAGGATCTTGCGCCGTTCCATCCGGAAATGTAACAGTTCTGGTAGCTTGCGGCAGTTGCCAACGCTGGGCACTTGCAAGCCATGTATTCCAGCCGGTTGTATCCGTCACCGAGTTTGTTCCGGTAAGGCCAGCCCGATCCGTTCGTTTCCTGGCTTGTTCTAAAATTCGTTTCGCGTCATTCATGGCGTAGAGGTTGTTTTTTGACAAGGCACTGGAGGCGGCTGATTGATTAAATCCCATTCCCACCGCAGTGAGAACGAGAGCCAGAATTCCCATGGCGAACAATACTTCAATTAACGATAAACCTGATTTCGGATTTTTCATGTTCATTTCCCAACGTTCATTTGAAGCAACTTTCTCTTAATAAAGTTTAACTGTCTTGATTTTTGTTGTCAAATTATAACAATAGCGTTCAACTTTTATTGGGTGAGTGGATATCGAAGAGAGGCGTTTGAGACACAAAACCGAAAAAACAAATTTCTATTTATAATATTTGTGAGTTAGCCTTCTGTAAGAGGAGGAGGCGCACTGAAAGTGGGTGCGAGGCGACTAGCGTCTCCGTACACCCAGCGTCTGATTCTAAGACTAAATTGTCCATATGAAGCTCCCGGGATCGACGGAATACCTTGAAGCGCTTCCTGGCTGTACAAAATGAAAGATTCCGGCTGAGCTCCTTTTCCGACATTCGCATCTCCTGTAATCGCACTCGCTGTTTTAAGACTTACCACAGCGCCGACAACCCGAGAATTATTAAGAGTTAAATTATCGCAGATAACCAAACCTGTGAAATTATTAGTCAAAGTAACTTGCGAATTAGAATTTACAGGATCATGAATAATTAAAATGCCATTTCCGCCAGCCAGATCGATTGAGTTCACAGAGTTTGTGGAAACTTGATAGTAATAAATTTGATGATTCAGCGCTTGTGAAGGTGGAACCTGATAAGTAACGCTTGTAAGGCTGCTCGAATTCGATAAGCCGAGAACGGCATTTAAAGTTTGGTTATGAGAGTCTGTTGTCATTTGAAAAAGTACCGTTGGATCAATTGGCATCGGCATCGGCGCTGTTGCGAAACCACCGATTTTCACATTGGTCTGCTCTACTCCGATAACACCTTGATAAGTTGCGACACCGCCCAGGCCATTTCCAACCGAGAGAAGACTCCCGTCACCGAGATGATTACGTCCGTCAATGGTGAGATTGCCCGTCAAGTTTACTCCTGCAGGAACTGTTACTGCGGCGTTTACGCCGGGCGGGACAATTTGGCCAGCGTTTCCAATCGTTACCGCAACCGTTGTGGTTGTACCCGAAGTAGTTCCCATTGCTGTAATGATGTTATTGGTTGGATCATACGTTGCCTGATAAGTTCCAACGCTCGGAAGAGTAACCGTTGTGAGTGAATTCAAATTGCCGCTTCGAATTTCTGTCAATTTTTTATCGATCGCTGCTTCTGCTAAGTAAAACGCCTGCGGTTTCGCAAGTTCTGTTGTCATGGTTCTTGAATCCCACATCGTGTAGCCATAAAAGCCGGTAAGCACCGTGAGCAAGAAAGCGGACATCAGATACGCCCAGATTAGCGCGATCCCTTTTTCGTTTCCGGTATTTTGTTTTTCTATTTTTATCGTTTTCATTTGAATCTCTCAGTTCTTACAAGTTCTTCCAAAAAAAATGACCCACCGAAAGATGGGCCATTGACCAAACTCAACTTTTGATTTCGGTAGCCGAGCTGCCTTTTAGTTGTAAGGGTTGCTTACCACTGGTTAAGGCCTCTAGCTTTGCGCCCCAATCTTTCAACTGGTTTACCTTTTCGATTACTTACAAAGAACTGACAAACAAAGTTTAGCTGACCCCCTAGGGTATGTCAAGGCCCTATAGAAATATTTTATTTTATATAAGACATTCATAGTAAACAAGTTACAATACATCATGTAAGTGATCACCTTATTTTATTTCTACACCTTATAATGCTGTAAGTCATTCATAAATAAGGTGATACAAAGTAAAAAATATCACTCTTGCCTAAACACACAAACAATTATAAGATAAGCTACATGAAGCTTCAAAACAAAGGGATTATCGTAACGGGCGGAGCAAAAAGAGTGGGGAAAGTAATCGCGCTTACCCTGGCGAAGCGTGGCGCCAATATTGCCATTACCTACAAGACATCAAAAAAGGAAGCAGATGCGACCGTTTCTCAGATTCGGAAAATGGGGCGAGAGGCCATCGCTATTTATGCAGATCTTGTTTCTTGTGTTGATGCTCAAAACGTGATTGATGAAGTTCTCGCGCGTTTTAAACGGCTTGACGTCCTTGTCAATAACGCGGCGAATTTTCTCAAAGTTCCATTTGAACAATTAACGGAAAAAGATTTTGACGAATCGATCGACATTAATTTGAAAGGACCGTATCTTTTTTCAGTTGCTGCAGGGAAGGTGATGCTCAAGCGGAAAACCGGAAAAATCATCAATATCGCCGATTGGGCCGGCATTCGTCCTTATAAAAATTACCTGCCTTACTGTGTGTCGAAAGGCGGTGTTATCACGCTGACCAAAGCACTTGCGAAGTCACTTGCGCCGCATATTCAAGTCAATGCCATATTGCCCGGCCCGGTTCTTTTGCCGGAAGATTTCAGTCAAGCGGCACGCAAGAAAATTATCGAAGAAACGCCGCTCAAAAGAATCGGTTCCCCGAAAGATGTTGCTGAAGCGATTCAATTTTTAGTTGAATCTGATTTCATCACGGGCGCCATTTTACCGGTGGATGGCGGAAGATTAATTGCATAAATTTTAAAAGGGAAATTTTTCGATGTATTCGGTAACAAAAGAAATTCATTTCTGTTATGGACACCGCCTGCTCGATTATGTCGGCAAGTGCAGGCATTTGCATGGACACAATGGACGTGTGGAAGTTGAATTGTGCTCTGAGAAATTAGACAAACGTGCGATGGTTTACGATTTTGCCGATATCAGCCGCGTGATTAAAACTTGGATTGATGAGATGCTTGATCACACGATGATTCTCCGCGAAGACGATTCTTTGATTCCGGTGCTTAAACAGAAACAGGAGCGGTTTTTTACGATGAAAACAAATCCAACTGCCGAAGCCATTGCCAAATTAATTTACGATTATGCAGTTTCCCAAGGGTTTCCTGTTTCCAGGGTAACGCTCTGGGAAACCGAGAGTTCATTTGCGACTTACCGAAAACGTGCGTGAAAAGATTGTTTCAAAACCCACTCTTCTGATTGGTCCTGCGGGCGCTGGAAAAACGCATCATTGCCTTCGTGAATTCAGCGAACAAATTCAGACATCAAAAGACCCTCTTCAAAATCATCTCTTATTTATTTTGCCCACGGTCGAACATCGGGAACGGATCATTGATTTGCTCTCACGCGGTGCCGTTCACGGATTTTTTGGGCGCTACATCACTACTTTTGATGAATCGCTCCAATCTTTTTTGAAACTCGGTGATATTCATTTTGCCTCAAATGTAACGCGCTATTTGATTTTAAAAGATTTGATTGCGCAAGGCGAATTTGATTATTTTAAAGAAGCCGCAAAAACGAAAGGCTTTGTGGATCTGGTTTCGCGCTGGATCGGAGAATTGAAGGAATCTTTCGTAACCGCGAATGAATTCCAAAAATTTATTCTGAAACTTGAACAAAAATTTCCGGAATCGCGCGTCAAATATCAGGAACTTGCCAAGCTGTATTCGGACTATCATGCGCGGCTCGAGCACGATCAGTTAAAAGACAAACAAGACGCGCTTTTTATGCTGGAAGAGGGTTTGATGCGGGGGGCGTGGAAAATGCCCCGTTTCAAACAGGTGTGGATCGACGGATTTTTTGATTTTTCTAAATTACAACTTGCCTTTGTCAAATTTCTCACCCGTCATTCCAACGGGGTTACCGTGACGCTTGCTTTGGATGTCCATTCAAACCGCTCTACGCTTTTTCAGATTCCTCATGAAACCAAAAAGAGGCTTCTCGAGATGGGATTTCAAATAACGGATCTGGGAAACTGGAATCGCCGGGCCCAAGATAAAATGCTTGCCCATCTTGATCAAAATTTATTTCTGGAATCGGAACCCGTTCAAATTAAACCGGATTCCGCCGTCCAAATTTTTGAAGCCACCGGGCTTGTGGGCGAGCTTGAAATGATCGCACGCGAAATCAAAAAAATCGTAAGAAATCGCAAACTCAATTACAGCGATATAGCGCTGATTTTCAGGCAGGTCGGCCCTTATTTGAATGTGATTCGGAGCGTTTTTTTAGGGTTCGACATTCCGGTCGAAATTCATGAGCGTGAAGAGCTCCGTTTGAATTCGATGGCGCGGACGGTCATGAATTTGTTTCGGATTTTTCTTGGAGATTGGAAGCGTGAAGATCTGTTTAATTTCTTAAAGTCAAAATATATTCATGCGGATTACGAATTGGTTTCAAAAACGGAACTTCTTACGGCGAGAGAAGGAATTGTACGCGGCCGCGACCATTGGCTCAAAACGTTTGACCTTCCGGAATTGAAACTTTTGGCGGATCTTGAAGACCGTTTTAAAACGTCCGATTCCGTCGAGGTTTATGTCCGGATTGCGCGGGAATCTTTCAAACAGTTTCGAATGAGTGAATTGCCGGATCATTTAAGTGAATCTAACAAACTCGACCACGCTGCGCTGAAGCGCGTCTACTTGCTTTTGGACGAAATTCGTTACAAATATTCTAATTCCAAGATTTCCTTTACCGACTTTTCAGAAATTTTGATTCGCTTGATTGAAATTGATTTGTTTTCATTTCATACGCGGGATAAAAATAAAGTCCAAGTTTACAATGTTTCGCTTGCGCGTCAAAAAGAATATAAAGTGGTTTTTATGCCCGGCTTGCTTGAGAAACAATTTCCGGTTCAAGTCAAGGAAGATCCGCTTCTTTCGGATGAAGAGCGGCGAATGGTGAATCAAGATCAGGAAATTTTACGGGAGCGGCTTCCGCGGCAATCCGTTGAGCGCCTCTTTTTTTATTTGGGCGTTACGCGCGCAAGCGAGCAATTAATTTTAAGTTATCCCAGATTCAATTTGGAAGGGAAAGAAGCGCTGCCGTCTTTTTACGTGGACGAAGTACGTGTGCTTTTTAACGGAGATATCGAAACACAAAAGCAGGCGATTCGCGACGTATTACCCAGAATAGAATTATCCTCGATTCCGAAAGAAGCGATGGCGCATGTCATTCAAAATTTTTGGCAGGTTCCGGAAGTGAAGGGCGGTGTTCGACGTGAGCACCGGGTTGCCGCATTGTACAATGCTTTTTTGGGAAATCCTCATTTTGAGCGGCTCATCAGAAATTTACTCACCCCCATCGAAGGACAAATTTTGGATGAGCGCGTGAAAGCCGCGTTTCGTCCAAAAGAAGATATTTATACACCCAGCCGTTTGGAAGAATATGCGGAGTGTCCCTACCGGTTTTTTGCCGATCAATTGCTCCATCTTGAAAGTGGTGAAGAGGAAATCGATCCGCGCACTGTCGGGAAAATTCTTCATCAGGTTTTGGAAAACTTTCATACCTGGGCAAAGCCCAGAGGAATCAAGAATATTGACATAGCCATTGCACGAAAAATTTGTGCGGGATATTTGAAAGAAGCGCTTCACGAAATACCGCTGGTGGGAGATCGATGGTATAAAGTTGAATTGAAGAAACATGAGCTTGCGAAAATTGTGAATCAATTGCTCGAACAGGAACTCGTGAAACAAAAGCCGCCGCTTCCTGGCTTGACACCCGCCTATTTTGAAATCAAATTTGGCTTTAGCCCGGAGAACGATCATTTGATTCTGCAGGGTGAATCCGGCAAAATTAAATTTCGCGGCCAGATTGACCGAATCGATATCGATGAATCCGGAAAATTTGCGCTCGTGATTGATTATAAAACCGGAAAATCCTTTAGCAGAAAAAGTTTAGAGAAAGGGACAGAGCTTCAACTGCCGCTTTATTTACTCGCCGCGAAACAAAAACTTGGCCTCAAACCTTTGGGCGGGCATTTGTATCAATTAACAGCCGCTTATTCAAGCGGATTTCATCACGAAAGTCATTTGCATGCGGCGGGGATCGAGACGCGAAAGCAAAATCAATTAAAACCGGAAGAATGGAACGAGCTTTTTGAAAAAATTACTTTTTTTGTGTCGCGTTTTGTCAAAGGAATTGAAGAAGCCGAAATTCCCGTGCGCCCGCGCGACTGCATTCGCTTTTGTCCTTATTCGGGTGTTTGCAGGATCGAAAAGTGGAAACTGGATTCCATTTATGAAGAAATCAGCACAGAGGATGAAAAAAATTGGCAGGATCAAAAAGCGAAAGTAAAAATATGAACTCGCCCGATACCAGTCCGGATCAAAAAAGAGCCATTGAAGCATTGTCCGAAAACGTTTCCGTTTCCGCCGGCGCGGGGACGGGAAAAACGCACGTTTTGGTTGAACGTTTTGTGGAAATCGTGAGAAAAAATCTTGCCAAAACCGCTGAAATTTTGGCAATCACGTTTACTGAAAAAGCCGCCAATGAAATGAAAGCACGGATTGTCGCGAGATTGAAATCTGCCGGTTTAAATGATGCGCGCCGGGAAATCGAAAATGCCTACATCGGAACTATCCACGCATTTTGCTCAAGACTTCTCAAAGAACATCCAGTTGAGGCGGGAATGGATCCTGATTTTCAGGTGATTGAAGAAGATGAAGCCAATCTCTTGAAAGAAATTGTGCTGGATCATGTGATTGAAAGCCGGTTCCAGGAATCGGGCGCTTTTGAGCTTCTTTACCGGTATTCAGAAGAGAAAATTCGGGAAGATATCAAAGAAGTTCACAAAAAAATCTTCGGCTGCGGAGCTTCGCTTGAAAAAACAATTTCAAATTCCGGCCATTTTCAGGATTTCGATTTAAGAAACGAACTGATCCGCGCCTTAAATCAGGTTGGAAATTTCAAAAACAAGAGTGAAAAAGCAGAAGAAACCATCCAATTTCTGGAATCCCATTTCGATTTGGATTGGTCTTATGTTGAAATGCTGAAATCATTTAACAAAAAGTTTGATTTACGCTCAAAAGAAGGAAAAGAAGAAGTGCTTATTTTGCGCGCTGCATTTGAAAAGTTCATCCAGTTCCAAGTTGAGAGAATCGGGCTTCCATTTCACGAAACGTTTTGTTCGCTCCTGCGCGATTTTTCGGAACGTTATGAGTTCGAGAAAAAAGAACGCGCCAGTTTTGATTTTAATGACTTGCAGCGGTTGGCGTCAAACCTGTTGAGCGGCGGCCAAGCTTCCTCCGTAGCCATCCGCTCACGTTATCAAAAGCAATTTAAGTTTATCATGGTGGACGAATTTCAGGATACGGATCCTTTGCAAGCGCATCTCATCGAACTGATTCAAAATCACAACAATCTTTTTATTGTCGGCGATGTGAAACAAGCGATTTACGGATTTCGCGGGACAGACCCCGAAATTTTCCGCGGAAAAGAAAAAGAATTTGAAACGAAAAAAACCGGAATCCGGGTTTCGCTCACCGGAAATTTCCGCTCACGGCCGGAAATCATTGATTTTGTGAATCATTTCTTTGACGGATTGTGGCGCAAAATAAATCTAAAAACCGATTTTTTAACGGCTTCCCGGACTTTTCCGAAGCCGGATGAATTTCCGATTGAACTTTTGGAAATCGAAAGGGAAGAGAAAAAGTCCATTGATGAACTGAGAAGAAAAGAAGCAAAGACAATTGCCGCACGGATTCAGGAATTGGTTGCAAGCGGTAATTTTGAATACAAAGACTTTGCCATTCTTTTTCGTGCCGCAACAAAAATGAATATTTATGAACAGGAACTTAGGAATTTGCAGATTCCGTATCATTTGATCGGCGGGCATGGATTTTATCATCAGCCCGAAATTCGCGATTTGATGAATTTTCTGACCATCATTGAAAATCCTTTGCATGATATTCCGCTTGCCGGCGTTTTGCGCTCGCCCATGTTTCAAGTGACGGATGACACTCTTTTTTGGCTTTCGCGCCGGGCAAAATCAAACGACAAGCGATCGCCATTTTTAAACGGAGTCAATGAATTTGAAAATATTGCAGAGATTTTGGAAACGGAACGCGGGAAACTTATAAGATTCAAAAAACTTTACGGCGAGCTTTTAAGCGAACGCGACATGAGCGTTTCTCAAACGCTTGAGTTTATTCTAAAGGAAACACAGTACGATCTTTACGTGCTCGGGCTTCCGCAAGGAAAACGGCATTTTGCAAATTTGCGCAAATTGGTTGATTTGGCAAGGGAACTTGAGACGCGCGATGTGATTCACCTGGGAGATTTTGTTCGTTACGTAAAAGGGATTCAATTTCATGAAGTCCGCGAATCAGAAGCGCAAATTGAAGCGGAGGAAGGGCGGGTTGTGAAACTTCTCACGATTCATAAATCGAAAGGCCTTGAATTTTGCGCGGTGATTTTGCCCGATCTTTTGTATGAAGTGGATTCGCGGGATTGGAAGTTTCGGTTCGATTCGGACCTCGGGATTGGAATTCAAGTCTACAACCCCGAAACGGCAGATTTTGAAAAGTCCCTCACGTACCAATCGATTCTGGAGCGGAATCAAATGCGCGAGGAAGCCGAAGCGAAGCGGCTTTTGTATGTTGCGATGACGCGCGCGAAGGAACATTTGATTTTGTCCGGAGTGGCCGGTTCAAAAAAAGAACCGCCGGATGATTCTGAAAATTGGCTTGAGCGCGCAAAATCAACCGCAAGGGAAAGAAATCTTCCGATCCGGTTTTTAAATTCAGAAACATCGGATCAAAAACGCGGGCGGAGAAGACTTGCCCTTATTGAAAAAAAATCGATCCGGAAAAAAATAGAAAATGGCGAGCCAATTCAAATCAAAGAAATTCCGGAAGAAGCATCGAAGATTCTCGAGCAGTTAAAACCCCAAGAAGCGGCTTACTTTGAACGGATCGACCTCCCGGTTTCTGCGTATGTGGCGTTTGAACAAGATCCGGCGCACGAGGAATACAAGAGAACTTACGAGCTTGGCGCAATGCCCCGTCAAGAATTTAAATCGGAGGAACTGCCTGCGGTGGATGGCGTCGAATTAATTTCTGCGGCGGATTTCGGAACGGTCATCCATAAAATTTTTGAACATTTGATCGTCAAGCCAAACGAAGCCAAGGTGCGCGCTGAAAAGTTGATTCATTTTTATGCCGGTGATTTTGATTCCGAAACGCAGTCAAAAGTTTCACAGCTCGTCCAAATCTTTTTGAAATCCCAGGTTTATTCTGAAATC
>OBEQ010740832.1_pt1 | contig 26644 bp, 25 predicted proteins | sample 1670901 | NCBI WGS metagenome assembly OBEQ01 (sample SAMEA104232315, study PRJEB22302) | groundwater metagenome | biome: forest; feature: aquifer; material: groundwater | place: USA | collected 2011-08-07 | depth 5.4 m | reverse complement strand
GGTACGGTCCAGACACATAGGTAACACTTTAGTCCAGGGACATAGGTAACAGTTGTACCACACTCACGGGCACCCGACAGAGAGGTGCCCCATGCCCTGGAGTGAGACGTCACCTATGGACCAACGCACGCAGTTCATCGCCGATTATTTGCGAGACACACTGTCGATCACCGAGCTGTGTGATCTCTACGGGGTCTCGCGTAAGACCGCTTATAAATGGATTGAGCGTTACCTTCGATCGGGGCCCGCCGGGCTGGAGGAGCACTCTCGTAAACCCCGCGTATCACCGAACGCCACGCCGGCGGAAATCGTCTCGGCCTTTCTCGAGGTGCGAGGCCGTCACCCGTCCTGGGGCGCGAAGAAGCTGCTCGCCATCGTGGGCAAACGCCATCCGCGCTGGGATCTTCCGGGACGCTCCACGGTCTGCGACATCTTGTTGCGCCACGGGCTGGTGCCGAAGAAAAAGAATCGGCGGCGCATCGGCCATCCGGGCAAACCGACGAGCCAACTGCTGGCACCGAACGACTGCTGGAGCGCTGATTTCAAGGGCCAGTTCAAGCTGGGTAACGGGCAGTACTGTTATCCGCTCACGGTCACCGATAACGTCAGCCGCTATCTGCTCGGTTGCCAGGCCCTCGATACCACCGCGGTGGCGCAAGCCAAGCCGGTGTTCACACGCCTGTTCAAAGAGTTTGGATTACCCCGACGCATCCGCACCGACAACGGCGTGCCGTTTGCCACCAACACCTTGGCGAGACTCTCCCGTCTCTCGGCCTGGTGGGTGCGCTTAGGGGTCATGCCCGAGCTGATCGAGCCGGGCAAACCCCAACAGAACGGACGCCATGAACGCATGCACCGCACACTCAAGGCCGAGGCCACGCGTCCACCGGCAGCAAGCCTGGGTCCGCAGCAGAAGAAGTTCAATCGCTTTCGAGAGGAGTTTAACCACGAGCGGCCGCACGAGGCGCTCGATCAACAGACACCGGCCTCGGTCCACCGCGTCTCCCCGCGCGAGATGCCAAACAAACTTCCTGCGCTCGAATACCCCGATCGCTTTGAAATACGTTACGTAAGTGCCAACGGTGGTATTCGATGGAACGCGGGGTGGATCAACGTCTCGATCGTGTGCGCGGGAGAATATGTGGGACTGGAGGAGATCGACAACGGCATCTGGAATGTTTACTTTGGACCGCTCAAGCTCGGTCGATTACTGGAACGTCACATGCGAATCGAGGATGTGTACGGTAGATTAAAGCGCCATCATGTGTAACCCATGTCCCCGGACTCTTTTGTTACCTATGTCCCCGACCGCTCATTGCAAACGAACATACGAATTGGACGGTTGTCTCCATCTCTTGAATATCCTGGGACATCGCTAATGCCTCCAAGAGGGTCCGAGTTTTTGGCGACTCCGACTTTACACAAGGAATCCCATTTGTAATTGCAGTTAGTTGTTCCGTTTTTGCATCGCAGTCCATACACCGTATCTCCGAAAGGAGTCTTTAGAGACACGATGTCATATTCGTCACCGGTATTAACGGGAGGCTCGTTTCCTGAGAACGCCGGGAATGCCAGGACTGAAAAAAGAACAACGACAAGAGCCTTTACTAATTTCATAGTTTCCTCTCTGTGATGCCTAACGCCGCGCTTCACCCGCGCGCGACAAACGAGCAAGGAGACTAAGACGATGAGCGAAGCGAAAGAAACCACAGAGGCCGCCGATACAGCGCGTCGGGTGGAAGTGCTTGTTCGGTGGTTGCCGGGATGGTACGCGAGCCGTTTGCACGCGGTTAAGAATGGAATTGAACTGCCAACTGGCATGGCGACTATTCGCTCGCTGTGTGGGGCGTTTGTATATGGCAAAGCGCCTACAGACTGGGCACAGCGCAGAATGGACAAAGGCATACCGAATTGCCGTCATTGCGAGAAGTTGACCCCGAACGCTTTGTTGTGCCGCGCGGGCCCGGAACGTTAAACCTTGCGGCGATGTCCCACCGCGTCGGCTCGAACAAAAAGTTAGATTTCTTTTTCATTTTTAGGGGACGACTCTCCATCTCGGCCAATCAGCTGGAATACGGCGTCTCAGTACTAGGGGCTGATAAAGCAAGAGATAGCTTAAGGCAACTACCACAATAAAGGCCCCAACGAAGAATAACCAAACATACTGCGACACGACAAAGAGAACGCAGACTATCGCAGCAAGCATGAGAGCTAACAGGAAATTAACCATGACTGGTTTTTCCGCTTCATGAACGTTACGAGCCAAGACCACCGAACAATAAGGGCAACGTGTTTTCGGTAGATTTCTTGGATTTGTGATCAGAAGCACGGCACTCAATGCTTTGTAGCAAGAAGGGCATGAGCGATTCATGTTTGCGCTCTTCTCCCGAAATCTAACGCCTTGTTGAGCCGCGCGGGGCACGATTGCCGAACTCTGCGCCGCTGTCACACCGCGTTGGCTCGAACAAGAAGTTATGTTGCATTTTGCTCTTGCCGATACTTTCTGTTTACTTCTTTGATGAGCGACACCACACAGTAAATAAACAGACCTAAAAACAAAACTGTCAGTGCTAGGGAGCTATACACCCAAACCGCCGCTCGATCGGGCGGCCAACGTTCAGGCGCCGCGGCACTAAGCCAAGCGTAAAAGACAACGCTTGTACCGGCGTAACAGAACGCAGGTAGCGACAACACCAAACCGGTCCAAGAAAGAATTTTTCTCCGCTTCGTCATGATGCAACATAACGCAAAGTTAGCCGGCGCGGGGCACGAACGCCAGATACGGCGCCGCCGATACACCGCGTCCGGCTGAACGCCTGGTTGGGCTCTGAAACTAAAGAGCGGCACGACTCTGAACCGGACTCGGAAAAGCCTTTGTTGTTTTGCATTTGCAGCGCTTCCTTTCCTGACGTGAGGGTGAAGGCTTCGACTCGCTTTACTACGACCCGCATGCAGTTTGCCTTCATGCTTTTATTCAGCCCAACAGTCATATAGACGGACGCACAGAATATTGGACTAGGCGGACGCCGTATAGTATTTTGCCGAAACGATGCCGTAAGCAAGTCTTATCACGCTGACATCAAAGGGAAAGTTACCGACAGGGAGCGAATATTAGCCATGGAAAACACGGCCGAGTCACGGTTTTGGGATCGGTTCGTTGTGAGGAAATCCGGGTCGCGCATCACGCGGATATCCACTTCGCGCTCGACATAGCTCCATTCTTCGGTGGCCCGCAATGCAGCCACCAGCCGATCGAAGGCCGGGGCATCGGCAGGAGCAAACTCGAACCAGGTGATGAAACCGAACGGCTCGGGAGTACCCAGGTCGCGACAGTGATGCAAGCGGCGCGCAATCGCCGGCAGATACTCCAGACCGATTTTAATATGCACCGAACGCTCTTCGAGAATCTTGCGGCGCGCGTCTTGCGGCAGCGCCCACCATGCCTCGGACTTACGGATTGGAATCAGCGCGGCACAGGTGGATGCCGCGCGGCCCACGCCTTGCTGTTTCGCGACCAGCTGCTGCTTTTCTTCATGCGTGACGTAACGTTCGTTGCTGGTGATGCCGCGCAGCGACCACGCCGCCACTCCCGGCAACACGGCATCGTTGGCGTTGATGTTCAAGCGTGTCGCATCGGCGAGCGCGGCGCCGCTCACCAGGTCCATTCGCTCGATGCGCCACGGGCCGCTGTCACCGCCGACGAAGCTGAATAATCGTGGGTTCATTTTTTTTCTCGGGAAATAAATTTTTGCTGCATCGAGTGGCGAGTCAGCGGTGGCTTCTGACCCTCATCCCGACCTTCCCCCGGTGCGGGGGATGGAGTTTGTTTTCAGGCGTCGATGAGACCGATGGGGCAAGAGACGCCCGTGCCACCGAGTCCGCAGTAGCCATTGGGATTTTTCGCCAGGTACTGTTGATGGTAATCCTCGGCGTAGTAAAACTCCGGCGCCTCGCGAATCTCGGTCGTGATACGACCGAAGCCGGCGCTGGTTAACCGCTTTTGAAATTCATCGCGTGCCGCCGTGGCGAGGCGCATCTGCTCGGCGTTGTAGGTATAGATACCGGAGCGATACTGCGTTCCGACATCGTTCCCCTGACGCATGCCCTGTGTCGGATCGTGCGCCTCCCAGAAGACCTTGAGCAGGTCTGCGTAGCCGATGCGCTTCGGGTCGTAGACCACGGACACGACTTCGTTATGCCCGGTCATGGCGCTGCATACCTCGCGGTAGGTCGGATTCGGTGTGTGGCCGGCGGCGTAACCCACGGCGGTCGTGTATACGCCCGGCAACTCCCAGAACTTGCGCTCCGCGCCCCAGAAGCAGCCGAACCCGAACATGGCCGTTTCGAGCCCGGCGGGAAACGGCGGCGCGAGCGGATGGCCGTTCACAAAGTGCTTTGCCGGCACGGGCATTTTTTCCGTACGGCCGGGAAGGGCGTCCGTCGGCGTGGGCATGGCGGTCTTGTTTCCGAATAGCGACATAGTTAAACACTCCTTTCTGTTCCGATCTTTCTGAATGAATTGGTCGGGGGCGCACGAATTTCCTTACAGTCTTATAATATGACCGTTCAACCGTACAATTTGTGGAAACGAGACGACCATGACGCAAAAACCCGAAGACAGAATACCGGAACCCAAGATGGATCCCGCTGGCCTGTTTCACGAGGAGATCTTCACCGATCGCAAGATCGGCACCATTCGCCGGCTCAATCCGATCAAGCCGGATGGCGCGCCGGATAGCGCACGCCGCGTCATCTATATCGGCGAGGCGCAGATCATGACGGCGGTCGGTGCGTTGCCGCTCAGTTTTGAAATCGCGGCGCAATCGCTCGACGAGGCGGTAGCGAAGTTCGGCCCCGCGACCAAAGTGGCCGTGGAAAACACGATGCAGGAACTGGAGAAGATGCGGCGCCAGAACGCCTCCTCCATCGTGCTGCCGGAGCGCGGCGCCCCGGGATTTGGACCGGGCGGCATGCCCGGTGGATTGCCGGGCGGCGGAAAGATCAAACTGCGGTAAACGGTCCACAACAACGGTCGGGCGCCAGCGACACGCGGGCACCCGACCGGTCACGCGGTGCGATTTTTTCTGGCGCGGTAGCGATGAAATATCCAGGCGCTGAGCCCGATCAACACAATCGCACCAAATCCCCAGTGCTCATAGTGCTTGGCATCGGCCATCATCACTTCCAGCGCCTCGCTGAACATATAACCCACGCCGGCCACCAGCACCGACCAGATGCAGGCGCCGATGAAGTTAAGCGTCATGAACTTCACCGCCGACACGTGGCCCATGCCCAAAAACACCGGCCCGATAATGCGGAAGCCGTACATGAAGCGAATACCGATGATCAACGGCGCGTGATAGCGATGCAGCCATTCATCGACCTTGGCGGTGCGTTCCCTGGCATTCGGCACACGCGCAATGATCTTGTTGCCGTAACGCCGGCCCAGAAAAAAATACAGCTGGTCGCCCACAAAGCCGCCGAACAAGGCCACCACGATCACCCACGGCAATTCCAGGTACCCGCGCGCGGCGGCAAAACCGCCCAGCATCAGCACCGTCTCGCCCTCGAGGAAGGCGCCGATGAACAGCGCGAGGTAGCCGTAGGTCTCAATCAGTTCGTGTAGCACGATGGTCGTTCCACAAGTTTTCCTGTCCCAGGATTCGAGCCCGATCTGAACGGGCGAGGGCCAAGCATAAAGGATGCGGGCGCGACGAGGAAGAAAACCGCCGACCCGGTTCGTGCCTCGCGGGTAACCGCTCAGGCCATACCGCGGTCGCTCAGCAACGTTCCGCCTCTGTAAAAAAGGTACAGGCCGGCTATTTGAATCAGGTGATAGATATCGTTATGGCCGAGCCACGCGATGCCCAGCCCACTCACCTGCACGCCGGCGGCGAATGCCGAAACGACTACGGCCGCAATCATCCACGGCGTACTCGGTTCGCGGTGCCCATAGGCGGCGTGCAAGCCCAGCACGCCCAGCATCGCGAACGCCGAGTCGTACACGACATAGTGAAAGCTATCGTGCGTCATCATCCACACCGCGTAAATAAGACACACCGCCACATTCAACGACATAAAGCGAAACCGTGTTTCGCCGCTTACGCAGCCGACGATGCTGCCCATGAGCGCAGCGAAGTTGAATGCGCCCACCGCATAGACCATGAGCTTCCAAAGCGTCGACTGCAAACCGACGCCGGCCTGCTCGCCCACACCGTGATAGAGCCCACCGGCGATGGCCGCGACAGCGACCGCGGCGAATCCACCCGCCCACCACGCCATCGACGCTTGCAGGCGACGTCGGCGCCGGATGCTGTAGCCGAGCAAGCCGGCACAGGCGGCGGCGACAACGGCCAGGAGAAAATCGGTGAGCATGGTAATGACCGCCGCGTGCTGCATTATTCCGCCTCGTCGATAAGCGTCGGCGTACCCAACATCTCAAGCAACGGCCGGCAACCGGCAATCTCGAATTCCGTGCCGTCAGTAAATCTCACACACAGCTTGGCCTCGCTACGGCGCTTGAACGGCAGCGGCAGCAGCTCGTGCTTCACGCCACCGACTTCGAGAAAACCCTCGGCGATGGCATTGGGTAGGACCGGCGACGGCGTCGAGAGAATGGCGCTATCCATCGTGAGCTCGGCTTCCTGCGTCCACACCGAGCCGGCGTCGCGTCCGGGTCTGCCTTTCGATTTATGCACGTACACGACGGAGAAATAAATGGATACCCGATCCGCGTCCAGCGTGACCTGGCTCACCCGTGAATTGCACAATTCCATTGCGCTGCTCATGTGGCGGTGACGCTAACGCGCCCAGCGCGGCACGCGATACCACAACTCACGCAACTGGGTGTCGAGACGCCGGTAGTCGGGGCAATGCCGTTCCACCAGCGCCCAGAAGCGTTTGGAATGATTCAGCTCGATCGTGTGACAGAGTTCATGCAACAGCACGTAGTCGGCAAGCTCCGGGGAAAGGAACAACAGTTTGACGTTGAGCGAAATGGCCTTGTGGCGTGAGCAACTGGCCCAGCGCGATTTCTGCCGCCGCACCGACACGCGCCCGCAAGGCATGTCGGTGCGCGCCGCCAGCAACCGCAATCGCGGCACCAGAAATTCCTGCGCCTGGCGTGCCAGCCAGCGCCTCAACACGGTTCGACACGCGCTTTCGTCGTTGATTCGGCCGCTGATCTCGATCCGGTCGGCGCCCGACGCGCGCAGCCGGGCAGCGCGGGCCTCGGGGTTCTGTCGCGCGATCACGCACCAGGTTTTTCCAATCGCCGGAAGCGCTATCTCGGTCGGCAGTTGCCACTCCCCCGTCGGTGCAAACAATTGACGCTGGACATCGACACGTTCGAGCGCGGCGTGGATCCACTGGCGTTTGTTCTGCAGCAGGCGCGGGATTTGATCGGTGCGTTTGAAACCTTCCGGCACCACGACTTCGAGTCCGTGTTCCGGCGTCACGCGCAGGCGCACAGTCCGCGCGCGCGGACTTTCTCGTAACCGGTATTCAAACGCGGTCTTGTTCAAACGTCGATTCTTGCCGTGTGGTCTGCTGCGATTCTATAACAAGGCGGCGACAACCCGGACCGACAAAAAAGCGTGGCGACAGGATTATCCGGCGCGAGGCGCCGTAAGTGCGCATTGGCTCGATGAACGGCGCCGATGCGATTGCGTGCGGCGTCAGTCGTTGGCAGCTGACTTCGCGTCCGCTTCCAGCGTTTCCCAACGCGCATAGCTGCGCGCGAGATCCTGCGTGACCACGTCCAGGCGCGTCAGGGTGGCGCTTATTTTTTCACCCGGCTGCTGATAAAAACCCGGGTCGCCGATGGCGGCATGCAGGCGTATCTGTTCTGACTCCAGCGCTTCGATTTTTCCCGGTAATGCATCGAGTTCACGCCGCTCATTGTAGGAAAGCTTGCGCGCTTTGCCGGCCGTACGCTTTTCGCTTTCCATGGGCACCGGTACTGACCGATCGCGGGGCGCCGTGCGCGCGGCAGGCTGTTCGCGGCGCTGGCGAATCCAGTCTTCGTAGCCGCCGACGTATTCGCCGACCCGGCCCTCGCCTTCGAACACCAGCGTGCTCGTCACCACGTTATCGAGAAACGCGCGATCGTGGCTCACCAGCAGCAGTGTGCCTTCGTATTCGGACAGCAGCTCTTCGAGCAGTTCGAGCGTGTCGACGTCCAGGTCGTTGGTCGGCTCGTCGAGCACCATGATGTTGGCCGGCTGGGTAAAAATCTTCGCCAGCAACAATCGATTGCGCTCGCCGCCGGAGAGCGCCTTCACCGGCGAATCGATACGCTCGGCCGGAAACAGAAAATCTTTCAGATAACCGATCACGTGGCGCGAACGCCCTTTGACGGTAATGTAATCGCGCCCCTCGCCCAGGTTCTCGCGCACCGTCTTCTCGGGATCGAGCTGCCCGCGGTGCTGGTCGAAGTAAGCCAGCTCGAGCTTCGTGCCGAGCACGACCTGGCCCGTCGTCGGTGTCGCCTCGCCCAGGATCAGCTTCAGCAGCGTGCTCTTGCCCGAGCCGTTGGGCCCGACGATACCGATGCGATCGCCGCGCAGGATATGCGTCGACAGCTCGCGAATGATCACGCGCTCGCCGTAACGAAAACTCACCTGGCGCAGATCTACCACCAGCTTGCCAGAGCTCGAGCCGGCATCGACGCCGAAACTCGCCTTGCCCTGCACCTCGAGACGCTGCCCGCGTTCGCGGCGCAACGCCTCAAGCGCACGCACGCGACCTTCGTTGCGGGTGCGCCGCGCCTTCACGCCCTGGCGAATCCACACTTCTTCCTCGGCCAGTTTTTTGTCGAAACGCGCCGCGGCGCGCGCCTCGATCTCGAGCATTTCTTCTTTCTTGCGCAGGTAGTAGTCGAAGTTACCGGGAAACGAGGTCAGCACGCCGCGATCGAGTTCAACAATGCGCGTCGCGAGGTGGCGCAAAAATGTGCGGTCATGGGTAATAAAAATAAGCGCGCCGGTGTAGGCGAGCAGGAATTCTTCCAGCCACATGATGGCGGCGATATCGAGATGGTTGGTCGGCTCGTCGAGCAGCAACACATCGGGCGCGCTCACGAGCGCGCGTGCCAGCATCACCTGCCGGCGAATGCCGCCCGAGCAATCGGCCAGACGTTTGTCGGCGGGAAGATTCAGGCGGCTCAATGCGGTTTCGACTTTCTGGCCGATGTTCCAGCCATCGAGCGCCTCGATGCGTGCCTGCAGCTGCGCCAGCTGGTCGAGTGGTGCGGTGGCGCTGCCGGCGTGGTGCGTGGCATTGTGGTAGTCGGTCAGCAACGCACCCAGATCCCCAAGACCGCTCGCGACGACTTCATAAATCGTCTGCTCGGTATCGGCCGGCACTTCCTGCTCCAGGTGCGCGACGCGCAGCGGATCGCGACGCCAGATCTCGCCATCGTCCGGCACCGCCACCCCGGTGATGGCGCGGAACAGCGTCGACTTGCCGGTGCCGTTGCGCCCGACCAGGCACACGCGCTCGCCGGCGTCGATCTGAAAATCCACGCGCGCCAGCAACGGATGGTGGCCGTAGGCAAGAGAAACCTTGTCGAGTCGAAGCAGTGGCATGGCGTGGATGTGGGCGTCGGGTGCGGCCGGAACAACGGCCGGGGCGTATGCTAGCCGTCAGGGTTGGCGCAGACAACGACGTTACGTCCGGTACGGCTGACCGCGTTCGATTACTGGCGCAGCGGCATTCCATGTGGGCCTCGCCCACCCTATGCTTGCTGCCGCGATTTACCCCCTCTCCCTCCTCAAGGAGAGGGGAAAAGACGCTTGCATCATGCGCTACTGCTTCAGTAAGGGCTATTCGGGACGCTACCCTTTTTCCTCCGGACAAACGGATCAGGAAAACTATTTTGCGATCAGGCGTCGGTCATTGCGGCGACGCGCTGGTCCAGCAGACGCGACAATTCCGGCGCCGAAATAGCTTTGCTGTAAAAATAACCTTGAGCGGCAAAGCAACCGCGATCCTTCAGGAAGGCGACCTGCTCGGCGGTCTCGACACCTTCAGCGACCACGTTGAGCTGCAGGCTGCAGGCCATGGCGATGATGGCGGCGACGATGGCGGTGTCATTCGGATCCATGCCGATGCCGCTCACAAACGACTGGTCCACCTTGAGCACGGATATCGGAAAACGCTGCAGATACGAGAGGCTCGAATAGCCGGTGCCGAAATCGTCCACCGCCAGGCGCACACCCATGCGCGCCAGCCGGCCGAGCGTCGTGACGTTTTCAGCGCTGTACATCATCAGCAGGCTCTCGGTGATTTCAATTTCGAGCGCATCGGGCGGTAATCCGGCCTCCTCGAGAATACGACCCGCCAGTTCCGAAAAGCCGGGGCGGCGCAGTTGGTGCGGCGAGAGATTAACCGTGACGCGCAAGTCTGCATGTCCCTCCGCGCGCCAGCGCTGCAGCTGCTGACATGCCTCGCGCAACACCCACTCGCCGAGCGGCGCGATCAGACCGGTCTCCTCGGCGATCTTTACGAACTCGGCCGGTGAGACGGTGCTGACATCGGACGACGGCCAGCGCAGCAACGCCTCGGCCGAAAAGATGCGTCCGCCCTTGAGTTCGATCTGCGGCTGATAGTGCAGCGCGAACTCGTGGTTTTGCAGCGCCTCGCGCAGGCGATTGGCGATGGTCAATCGGCGCCGCGCCGCTTCGTTCAGATGCGGCACAAAGAACTGGTAGTTGTCGCGGCCCTTTTCCTTGGCGTGGTACATGGCGGTATCGGCCGTGCGCATCAATGACTCGGCGTCCTTGCCGTTGTCCGGATACAGACTGATGCCGACACTGCCGGTCACGTGCAACACATGGCCGTCGACACGAAACGGCCGGCGCAAGCTGTCCAGCACCTTGCCGGCAACCGGAATGATATCGGCGCTGGCGCTCAGGCCCAATCCCGGCAGACAGATCACGAACTCATCGCCACCCAGGCGCGCAACGCTGTCACCTTCGCGCAGGCAGCGCTGCAGGCGTCGCGCCACCGAACGCAAGATACGATCGCCGACCTGATGACCGAGCGAATCGTTGATGTCCTTGAAGCGATCGATATCGACGAATAACACCGCCAGCTGCTCGCGATTTCGATTCGCCTGCAGGATCGACTGGCCGACACGATCGCCAAACAGCGATCGATTGGGTAACCCGGTCAGTGCATCGTGCTGCGCCATGTGACGCACACGCTCTTCGGCCAGCTTGCGCTCGGTGAGGTCAAGCACAAACGCAATCCCCTTCTCCTTCGAGTTTTCGAAAAAGGTGCCGCCGATCAGCACCGGAACACGGCCGCCATCCCTGCGCAGGTACTCGATCTCATACGGCGTGCAACTGCCGGTGCGCCGGATCTCGTCGAGCGCGCGATCGTCCAGATGCCGATACTCGGCCGGTGTCAGGCCCTCCCAGGAGAGATTGCCCGCGAGCAGCTCGGCGCGCGTGTAGCCGACCATGCTCAGAAATGCATCGTTGGCATCCCACACGCTTCCGTCGACGTCCCAGAACACCACGCCGATAATATTCGAATCCATCAAACGCCGGATGCGACCCTCGCGTTCGCGCAACGCGTCTTCGGCACGCTCGCGCTCGATGGCGATGCCGGCGATCTGGGTCGCAATCGAAATCAGCCGCAATTCAACCGGCGTCGGGCTGCGCACTTCGCGGTAATACATCGCGAACGTTCCCAGCACCTTACCCTGCTGATTGATGATCGGCGTAGACCAGCAGGCACGCAGGTCGTGCGCGGCGGCGAGTTCGCGGTAGTCGTCCCATAGCGGGTCACGCTGAATGTCACTGACCACGACCAGCTCGCCGCGATGCGCGGCGGTGCCGCAGGAACCGGCCTTGGGGCCGATGCGGGCGCCGTTGACCGCTTCGATATAGGCCTGCGGCAGGCTCGGCGCCGCGCCGTGACGCAGGTGCACGCCCGCTTCGTCCAACAACAGCACCGAACACAGCATTCCTTCCAGTTGCGATTCGATCAGCCGCGCCAGCTCCGCCAGCACGTTCTCCAACGGCACCGCCGTGGCGATCATCTCGAGCACGCGCCCCTGCCCCTCGCGCAGCACCTCTTCTTTTTTTCGATCACTGATGTCGCGGACGGTGGCGGTGAAATGATGCTGGCCCGCGTGCGCGAACTGACTGAAAGACATCTCGACCGGAATCTCGCGCCCGTCCCGATACCGCGCGCGCATCTCGACATTGCGCCACGCGGCACCCCCCTTGCCGGGGGTAATGAAATTCGTTTGCAGCGACGCCCGGTACTCCGGCAGCAGCAACGTAAGTTCCTGGCCGATCATTTCCGGGATGCGGTACCCGAAAATCTGTTCCGCGGCCCGGTTGACGAAGGTGATCACGCTGCGCTGGTCAAAAGTGATGATCGCATCGGTCGCGGTCTCGGCCACCATGCGGTAGCGTTCCTCGCTGTTGCGCAACGCCGCTTCCGCGCGCTCGCGATCGGCCTGCTGCTGTTTGAGTTCCGTATACAGCCGTTCGATGTCGTCGCGGCCGGCCTCGGCGATCCGCATGCGACGCTGAACGCGTGTAAAGACTTTGCCGGCCACGAGCGAGGCGACCAACAACACCGAGATGAGCGCGCCATACAGCAGGCCGTTGCCGGAGAATTGAAAAAAGGGGGGAAAGAAAAAATAATCGAACGCGAGCACACCGATGAGGGCGGACAACAGCGCCGGGCGCACACCCCAATTAGCGGTCACCAGCGTGATAACACCGACATGCGCCAGCGCGACGACAAGCGGGAACTCCTTGGCCCAGTCGAGGACGGTCAGAAACGCGGCCGTCACCCCGATCATGGCGGCGGCGGCCCGGGCATAGGGAAGCGCCTGTGCCCGAAGTTGCTCCCGGTTTTGCTTTGTTGTCGCCATCCGTGCAGTGCGCGCCGTTGTTATTGAAGCGGCCCTCCCAAACGTCACACCACCGACCTTCCCGACAGTGAATACTTCGCTGTGACAGAAAGCCTTCCACGATGTCGGCGAGCTGGAGGTTTGTCTAACTATAGACCTGTCTAAAACGAAGCGCGCCGGTCCCGAATACCGGCGCGCGCCATGATCGCAAAAGGCCTGATTTCCAACCGATTACCGGTTGGTAATCGGTTGGCGGTGGAGATCCGCCCAGCCACCGAGCAGCACGGCTACGGTGGTACCGACAATGTCGGCGATGACGATCGCCGTAACGTCGGGCGGGGCACTGAACACGGCGGCCACATAGCTGACCAGCAGCAACGCCACCAAGCCCCATACAGCCCAGCGGCCTATGTGATCGCTGGCGCGCGTGCTCGACAGGTACAACCCCAGGCCGCCCGCAAACAACAACCCTTCGACCGCTAACGTAGCGGGCAGCGAATTCCACAAGCCCAGACCGACGTAAACGTCCACTTCCGGCAACACCTGAAGATCGGGCTGATGCACAATCAGATCCAGAAACCAGTGACTGATCACGGCAAGCGCCAGCCACAGCGCACCGTGACGCGCGCCGCCGCGCCAACGATAGACCGCGGCAAACGCGGTTCCCCATACGATGGCCATGGCCAGACTGTGCGAAAACGGATACGAGACAAAGCGCAGGTGCGAGAACGGACTGCCGGGATCGATTCGTACAACCTCAATACCGGTCGCCACCAACAGCGGCCAGATGACATCCAGAAACGTCACCGCGAGGATCGCGGTCCCCAGGTTTACCTCGGGGGCCACGCGCTTCATGCCAAACGCTACTGCAAAGTGTCCGATAAACATAAATCCTCACTTGCGCCCGAGTCGGGCGCGTCGCGGCAGTGCTTCCAGCACCGCCATTTTTTCTTCGAGCGACGAGCGCGTCCAGTTTGCGATCTCGTCACGTGTACGATAACACCCCATGCAGTAATGCCGGTCGCGATCGAGCTTACAGACTTTGACGCATGGAGAGGCCGCCGGATCGACCGCGATATGGTTCAAATCAGCCCCTGTTCGATCAACTCCAGTTTGACGTAGGCGTACACCAGCGGCGCCACGATTAGGCCTGCAATCCCAAAGGCCGATTCGAACACCAGCATTGCGATCAAAAGCTCCCACGCCCTGGCATTGATGCGCGTACCGACGATGCGGGCATTCAGGAAATACTCGAGCTTGTGAATCACGACGAGATAACCGAGCGACGCCGCGGCAATCACAAATGAATGGCTCAAACTGACCAGAAAGATTGCGGTATTGGAAATCAGATTACCCACCACGGGTAGCAACCCGGCAATGAACGTTACCGCGATCAGCGTCTTGGTGAAGGGCAGATGGATGCCGAACTGCGGCAATACGACCGCGAGATAAATAGCGGTCAACGTCGTGTTGATCGCTGAAATCGGCAACTGCGCCAGAATGATGCGCCGAAACGCCTCCGCCAGGCGGTGCGTGCGCAGCTTAAGCGCCTGCAGGAACGGCGAGGGCCGCGCGTGCGGGGTCACCTCATGCAGCGCAATCATGGCACCGAGAATCAAACCAATCAGGACATGCGCGAATACGCGCAGTGATTGTGTGCCGACGGTGCGGATATCGGCCGCGTGGGAACGGAACCATTCGGCCACCATCTGCTTGACGCCGTCGGCGTCCGCCGGCAGGTACGCCACCACGGTGGCCGGCAACATGCGCCGCAAGTCATCGACGATGGAGGCCATCTGCGTCAGCATGGTCGACAGATTGTCCGGGCCCAGGCGCAGAAACACCCCAATACCAATACCGGCCAACGTCAGCGCGGATACGACAATGATGGCGAGGACCGCCACGAACAACACCTTGGCATGGCGGTTATTGAGATACGGAATCCGGATCGCACGCGCCAGTATTTGCACAATCTGAAACACCAACAGGCCGGCAAGCAAGGCGGCGATCAGATGCAGCTGGATAACGGTCACCAAAGCGACGCCCATCAACACCCAGCTCGCGAGCTGGTAAGAGAAGGCGATCGACGTGCCGTTCAAGTCGTTATGCGAATTTTTCATCTATACACATCCCCCCCGGAATCGTCATGCAGCTGGTTTGTGCCAGAGAGCGGACGAATTGTCCACTTTACACACGCCGACGGCCGCGGCATCTTTATTCCCGCTGCGGTAACGGTCACACTGTTTATCATGATTGCCTTACCCACACTATTCGTCTCCCATGGCGCGCCGACGCTGGCACTCGATCCCGGCGCGACCGGCGAACGACTCGAGTACATCGGCCGCGCGCTGCCGCGTCCGAAAGCGATTCTAATCGTCTCCGCGCACTGGGAGACCGAACAGCCGACCGTCGGCGGCGCCGCGCGACCGCGCATGATTTACGATTTCTCCGGATTCCCCGAGCAACTCTATCGGCTCGACTACCCGGCGCCGGGCGCGCCAGCGCTGGCGCAACGCACGCAGGCCTTACTCAATGGCGCCGGGTTCAGCACCGTGATCGATCCCAATCGCGGGCTCGATCACGGCGCCTGGGTGCCGCTACGGCTGCTGTATCCGAGCGCAGATATTCCGGTCACGCAGCTGTCCATTCAGTCGTCACGAAACGCGGACCATCATTTCCGTGTCGGGCGCAGCCTGAAACCGCTGCGCGAGGAAGGTGTGCTGATCGTTGGGTCAGGAAGCTTCACCCACAATCTGCGCGAGATCGGCCACTCCGCGCCTGGTACACCGAGCCAGGCTTACGTAGAAGAATTCCGCGGCTGGATGGCCGCGCGCATTCAGGCGCACGACGCCGACTCGCTTTTGCAATATCGCACTCTCGCCCCGCACGCCGCGCGCGCTCATCCGACCGACGAACATCTGCTGCCACTGTTTGTGGCCATGGGCGCTGCGCACGACGAGAAGACATCGCTGCGCCTCGACGCCGGCACGACATACGGTGTGCTGGCCATGGACGGATTTGTGTTTGGCGCTATCGATGCGCCGGTGTAAGTAAGGATCCTGCCAATTCTCGATTGAAAAAAAGGAAAGAACCATGCGCGCCACACTAGAGAAAGCAGCACTGGAACAGAGCTTCGTCGGGGCCCGAACCTTCAACCGGTTTACCGCCCAACCGGTCAGCGACGAGACGCTGAAACAGATTCACGAATTGATGAAATGGGGCCCGACGTCGATGAATTCGCAGCCGGCGCGGTTTGTGTTTGTGCGCACACCGGAGGCCAGGGCCCGACTGAAGCCGGCGCTGGCGGCCGGCAACCTAGAGAAAACCATGGTCGCACCGGTGACGGTCATCGTCGCCTGGGATTCCCGGTTTTACGAATTCCTGCCGCAACAGTTCCCGGCCTATGATGCTAAACCGATGTTCGAGGCCAGCCCGACGCTCGCCGAAACGACGGCGTTTCGTAACGGCACGCTGCAAGGCGGCTACTTCATCCTTGCCGCGCGCATGCTCGGGCTCGACTGCGGCCCGATGTCGGGCTTCGATAACGCAAAGGTCGATGCAGAATTTTTTCCTGACCGCCGCTGGCGCTCGAATTTTCTGATTAATCTCGGCTACGGCGATCCGGCCGGCAACTACCCACGCGGCCCGCGGCTGTCGTTCGATTCCGTCGCGCACGTACTTTGACGACTCGGCACCACGACCAGGGAACCTCTGAACAACTCGCCAAAATACAATTTCTCACCGCAAAGACGCACAGAGTGCCGAGGTTTTTCTTGATAAAGACCTCATGTTTTTCTTTGCGCCCTGCGCGCCTTTGCGGTGAATAAGCACTTAATCAGAGCTTCCCTAGGGCATCTGCTCCAGAATCGCCTTCACTTCCCGACAGGCAGCGCGCAGATCGGTGCTGTCGAGTTCAAAACCGGGAACGGCGCCGGCAAGGGCAATCGCCGCATCCAGCCCGGCGCCGGCATGCGCGAGTGGATTGAGCGCGTTCGACATCAGATGTGCCGCCGCGGTGGCGGCCCCCAGGCGCTGTGCCGAAGTCGGCGCCGCACCGTGACGCCGGATAAATATCAGCGCGGCCAGCGGCACTGGCTCCTGATGGACGACAACGCCCAGCGACGCGGCCGGTACGTGCAAGCGGCTGCCGGCGTCAAAGGTGGCCGCCGGCAAACGATACGGCGGCGGGGGTGGTGTCTTGAGACACAACGCATGCGGATACGGATGCACCATGCCGCGCTCGAGATCTATGGGCGCCAGCTCATCGCTGAGATAGTCGAAACCCTCTTCCAGCAATGCCAGCGTGAACGTCGATTTCCCGGTGCCGGACGGGGCCGAGACAACTGCGGCGCGGCCCTTCCACGCCACGACCGCCGCGTGCAGAAACAACAGATCGGGCCGCTGCAGCTGGAGCGTTATCGTTAGGTCTTTATCGAGGTGGAACAGCAATTGGTCGGCGTTCTCGAGCAACGCCGTGTCGCCGGCGCTGTAAACCGAGAACCCGGTTTCGGGGGCGGCCTGACTAATACGGTAGTGATGGGGTGCGAGCGCGGGATCGAACGGCGCCAGCATCGATCCGAAAACGATTTTCAGCAACGACGCGGTGGCGTCGTCTTCGCAACGCACAGCAAAACGGCAACGGCAGGCGCTTAACGTGAATTCGTGCAATGAAACACCGCGGCGGTCTGACAATCGATGACCTTAACGGAATACCCGTGAAACAAAAAAGTCGCCCGACTGCTGGGCGACTCTTTAGAACAACCGAACGACGGAGCGGAACTCTAGAACTTGCCCCACCTGTTGGTCGTGTCACGCACCCGCGGCGGCGTTTGTCCGGCCGAACCGGCCAAGGCAAACGATGACAACGCCTTCAGCGACATGATCGCGGGCGGAACATAGGCCGCTTTCTTGATGAAGTCACGGCGCGACTGGTTGCTGCTCGAAATCTTGGAATCTTTCATGGTGGTCCCCTTTGTGTATCCCCGCGGGCCATATTATCAGGCTTGATTCACTTTACCAGTAGCAGCCCAAGCCGCTCGAAGTCTGCCAGCGTCGCCACAACGTCGTCTTGCGCCTGATTTGCCGGCACATCGAAGCGCTGGGCCACGCGCGCGGCGATTTCGGCCGCCGTCAGGGTGCCGTCACAGCTGTCCCAGATACAGCTGGCCGTAGGGTTCAATTGATGAACCTTTTCCGCCACTCGGTCTAAAATGACGACCTCGCCATCGATGATGCGGGTAATGAGATCGGGTCGGTGCATGGGCTGCATAGTGTTGCGGAGACTCCCATTCGGCGCCGACCGCTGTCAAGCCGAGCGTGACGCCACAAAACGCGGCGGCGGACGTAGGTCCATATACAGATCAATAAGTTAAAAATAACCCAATGACGCCACATGAGAACCACCGGTGCCAGGCGGCAGCCACGCCCGGATTCCTGCCGGTTTTACGCGCGGTGGCCAGCGGGACCGACAAATTCGATCTGCGAGAGCTGACCGCGCCGACCATCCAGCGGGCCCTCGCAAACGGCCTCGGACCCCTCCTGGCGCACATCAGCCGCCATTGCGCCATGACTCCGCGCCCATCCTGGGCAGACGAGGTTCTGGCCGCCGACCTGACGGCGCGGCTGCTGGCCGCCGAGCGTTTCAGCGCCCTGGGGGAGATCCTGCATGCAGCCTCGGCCGGCAAGTGCCAGCCAATCTTGATTAAAGGCGCCGCCACCGCCCTTCTCTATTACCCGGCACCGCACCTGCGCACCATGGGTGATGTCGACCTGTTTGTCGCCCCCGGCCGGCAGCAAGCGCTGGAGGCCCGGCTTAGCGAACTTGGGTTTGAGCAGTCGTCGGCGCTGCCAGCCAGCTTTTACGAACAGCACCATCACAGCATGCCGTTCTGGCATCCGCGGCGGCTCATGTGGGTCGAGGTTCACACACAGCTTTTTCATTCATCATCGGCACTGGCAACCGATGCGCGCTTTACCTTCGATGCGTTGTCGCCTGAGCTGCGCCCGGCCGCAGTCAGCGATCAAACCGGACTGGTGCTCAGCCACGAACTCCAGCTGCTGTATGCGTGCGCGAGGTGGGCGGAAAATATCGACGCCGAACGCGGCGTCTACCCGATACTGGACGCGATCCTCCTGATCAAAAATCAGGGACGTCAATTGGATTGGAACCGACTTTGCGCCGCGGCAGAAAATTCCTGGGCTGCCACGGCACTGCATTTGATGTTTACTCTTCTCTCCGACTGGGGGCTCGCGTCGGTACCGCAAGAAGTGCTTGCCCGACTGGCGCAACAAGACCGGCACACGAACCGCATGTCGCGACGGGTTCTGCAACGGCTGGTAATGCGTTACGTGCTGGCCGGAAAGCCCTACGGGCGCGTGGCCACCAGCAGCAACGTCGGCGTCCTGTGGTCAGGCCTGGTACGGCCGCGTCCGGCGTGGTGGAACGTACTTTCCCTGCCGTATCAACTTATGTTTCCGCCCGGTCGCCCACATCGCTTCAATCTCGTTCATATCGTGCGGCGGCTGCTGTCTATTTTTCACTCGGGTTCGTGACCGGCGTTGCGCCGCAGATCGAAATCTTCAGCGCGCGTGCGCGGTAGTCGGTGATCCGGCCCATCGGGCACGCAAACCTTTGCGTGGCACACGCCGCCTGCGGCGTGTGCCAGAAATAGATCTTCTCGACGTTGGCGATGCCGTTGTTGCGGCAGCCGTCTTTCCCGAACAGTTCGTTTTTAAGACAAGCAGCCAGCGCCACCGGAAAAATTCGACGCCTTCGGTGCGAAAAAGGCAGAAAGCGGCAAGTGAACGACGCGTCACTCGCGTGGGAGTTTGCGACGGGTACGACCGGTCGTGGTTTTCTTTGTTGCCCGCTGGTCCAGCCACTCCTTAAAGAGGTCGGCCGGCAACGGTTTCGAAATGAAGTAACCCTGCGCCACGTCGCATCGGAAGGCGAGCAACTGGTTCCACATGGCTTGTGTCTCCACGCCTTCGGCGACCACTTTCAGATTCAGGTCGTGCGCCAGGCCGATGGTCGAGCGCACGATCACATTGGAGTCGGCATTGGCGAGCATGTTCAGCACAAAGGACTTGTCGATCTTCACCGCATCCACGGGAAGTTTATTAAGGTAGCTGAGTGATGAATAACCGGTACCGAAGTCATCGATGAAAAGAGTGATGCCCATGGCGCTCAGGCGCCGCAGTGCCCCGAGCGCGGTTTCGGTGTCGTGCATGACGGCGCCTTCCGTGATCTCGATCTCGAGCCAGCCGGCTTGCGCGTCCCACGCGGACAACAATCGCTCCATGCTGGGCACCAACTCCGCATCGTGCAGGTTGCGCGCCGACAGATTCACCGCGATCGGCAGCGCCAGACCGGCGCGCCGCCACTGTGACGACTGGCGCAGCGCGGCGTTAACGACCCAGTCGGTCAACGGCTTGATCAACCCCGTTTGTTCGGACAGCGTGATGAACTCATCGGGCGGAACCAGTCCGCGCTCGGGATGCTGCCAGCGCACCAGCGCCTCGGCGCCGCAGACGTGGCCATCGAGCAGATCGATCTTGAGCTGAAAATACAAAACCAGCTGGTCGCCTTCGATGGCGTGGCGCAGCTCGCCTGCAAGCGACAGCCGGCGCGTGCTGTCTTCCTCGTGTTCCGGGGAATAGAAGACAAAGCCGCGCTCCGACTTCCTGGCCTGCTGCATCGCCACGTCCGCATGGCGCACGAGGTGCGACAGCTCGGCCCCGTGCTGCGGAAACAGCGATATGCCGACGACCGCGTTGACGTCCAGGTTAAGGTCATTGACCGAAAACGGCGCGCCGAGCGCCTCCAGCGCTTGTTGCGCGATGCGTGTCGCCTCGGCCTCATCACTCACCGACAGCAACAGGGCGAATTCGTGTCCGCGCATGCGCGCCACCAGCGCATCCGACGTGGTCACGCCGCGAATCCGGTTGCCGACCTCCTTGAGCAATCGGTCGCCCTGTTCGAAACCCAAGGCATCATTGATCTCGCGAAAACGCTTCAGGCCGATGACCAACAACGCCAGTGACCGGTTGCGCACAGCGGCCTCGGTCCACGCCTTCTTCAGGCTCTCATCGAAGTAGGCATGATTCGGCAGCCCGGTAAGACTGTCGTAGTAGGCCATGTGCGTAATCGTTGCATTGGCGCGATTGTGCTCGGCGCGCGTGCGCAAGACCGCAATGTCGAAGGCGAGATCGCTCGCCGCCGCTTCAAGCAATTCCACTTCCCCGACATCGAAGGCGTCGATTTCAGCGGAGTAGATGGCCAACGCCCCGATCGCCTTGTCCTGCACTAACAACGGAAATGCCGCCACTGAACCGACACCGTTGCGTGCCGCCTCCTCACGCCACGGCACAAGCAACGGGTTGTGGGGAAAGTCGCGTGCGATCACCGGCTTCGCCGTGCGAATCGCGGTTCCGACCGCGCCGCGCCCGCGGTCCGTGTCGGCCCAGGTGATGTCGGCCATGACCTTCGATATCCCGTCGAGACCCATGCCAAATCCACTTTGCGCCACCGGGCGCACAGTCTTGTGCTCGTCTTGTTCCGCGAACCCGATCCACGCCACTTTATAGCTACCGACGTCGACGATGATGTGGCACATCTCCGCCAGCAGCGCCTGCTCGTCGGTGGCGCGCACCATCGCGCGATTACCGGCGCTCAGCGTCTTTAGCGCACGATGCACGTGTTGCAAGGTGCCGGCCATGTCATCGATGCTGCGCGCAAGCCTTCCCAGTTCCTCATTGTCGTGCGGCAACCCGGTGCGGGCCTTCAGGTCGCCCTGCCGCAGGCGTTGCGCGGTATCGACGAGGGCCTTGAGGCGACGCAGATAAAAGATCTGGCTACCGATCCAGGTGGCAAGGATAGCGAGCAGCGCGGCGATCAGCAGCAAAGCGAGGGTGATTGCGGTGGTCTGCGTGCGCGCGTTGATCGCGGTGTAGCCGATGATTCCGAACGCCGGAATCGCAGCGAACCACACCAGCCACATCAACCGCGCGCGCAACCCCATTGTTGTGCGTTCCATCTCGAAGCCGGCCCCGTTGTGTTAGGTCCCCGTGTATCCGTATCACCGCGACACATTGCGTCCCACTTCCCGAATCCAACCGAAACTACCGGCGAACAGCGTGGCAGAAAGCAACGGAGTCGTTGCATCTCTGCACCCGTCTGGACAAATCTATTGAAATGAATCTAACCGTGGGCACCGGCGAAGTCGAGCGCAACACTTCCGGGCGAATGGCCAATGCCCCTAAAAAATACGCTACAACCTTACAACCTGTACCGGCGCCAGGCTGCGCCCGAGAAACTGCTCGCCGATCGTTTGAAATCGCTGTGGCACATCGGTCACGAAAAACTGATGCACAGGCACCACGTCGCGCGCGCTCTGCAGCGAGTGGGTGCGCAACAACGCTTCCGTCTGCGCCGCCATGGCATCGGCGGAATCGACGAGTGTGACGCGCGGCCCGGCGACATCCTGCAATAATGGTTTGAGTAGCGGGTAATGGGTACAACCCAGCACCAGCGTATCGACCGTCTGCGCCAACAACGGTGCCAGATATTCCTGCGCCGTCATGCGCGCGACCGCATGATCGAACCAACCTTCTTCCACCAGCGGCACGAACAACGGACATGGCTGCGACAACACCGTTGCCTGCGGATCCAGGCGCAGAATCGCCTGCTCGTAGGCGCCGCTGTGTACCGTGGCCAGTGTGCCGATCACACCGATGCGACGGTTACGCGTGGTCTCGATCGCGCCTTGGGCACCGGCGGTGATGACATTCAGCACCGGTACCGGCGCCAACCTGACGATGGCCTCGGCCGCGATCGCGGCCATGGTGTTACAGGCGATGATCAGCATCTTCACCTGCTGCGCAAGCAGAAATTGCGCAATCTGCGTCGCGAACTGGGCGATGGTTGCTTCGGATTTGATGCCGTAGGGCACGCGCGCGGTGTCGCCGAAATAAAGGATGCGCTCGTGTGGCAGACGCTGCATCACGGCGCGCGCGACCGTGAGGCCGCCGACGCCAGAGTCAAATACGCCGATCGGAAGTTCGGGTCGGGACATGCGCGGTTATCGGTGGCGCAATTTGAGACAGAGGATCACCAGCGACAGTGCGAGTGTAACGACGTTACTGAGGATCACCGGCCACGATCCAATTTCGATGCCGTAATAGAGCCACAGTCCAACGCCGGCACTGAAGAGCGCAAACATCGGCAGCGAAATATCCCGCGTCGAGTGCGTACGCCACGCCTTCACGACCTGGGGCACAAACGCGACCGTGGTCAGCGTGCCGGCGAGATAGCCGAGAGAATTGGTGTCCATCATGTCCTGCGGGCTGCGTGGCGAGGCGATTAAGCCAAGACCGGGACCGGGAGATACCGCACGGGATCGATGTTGGCAGTGAGCGGATCGAGTACGCGCTCAACCTCGCATGCAAGGCCGTCGGCCGTACGCCGCGACGCGAGATTGATGACCGGCGGCAGCGGATACGCCGTCCGGTCGGCCTGGTACACCAGCGCCACACGCGGCTTGAGGCGCGCCGCACGGTTGAGTCCGACGACGACGCCGACTTCGCCGCTGTTGAGTTCGACAATACTTCCCACCGGATAAATACCGAGACACTGAATGAACCGTTCCACCAACTCGGGACCGAACAGCTTGCCGCGCGCTTCGTACATCACATGCATGGCCGCATACGGCGAAGCCGTTCCTTGATACACGCGATCGCTCGTGACCGCGTCGTAGTAGTCGACGATGCCGATGATCAGTCCGGGATTGCCAATATCGTTGCCGCGCTTGCCCGACAGATAACCACTGCCGTCGTACCGCTCGTGATGATTGCCGGCGGCCTGAATCACCATCTCCGGAATACCGTGGCTACGTTCCAGCGCCTCGACGCCCCAGGTGACGTGCCGGCGCACAATCGCCGTCTCTACCGGCGTGAGTGGTCCCGGTTTGGATAAAATCTCGTCCGGAACTTTCACCATGCCGAAATCGTGCAACAACCCGGCCATGCCAAGCATCTCGAGTTCGTCGCGGCCCATGCCGAGCTGGCGACCGAAGATCAGTGCCAGAATCGCGCTGCGCAAGCCACGCATCGCAAAGTAATCGTCTTTGCGTTTGAGTTGCGCGTAGCAGGTCAGCGCGTCGGGATTACGCAACACGCTGTCAGTGAGTCGGCTGACGGCACGGCGCACGATCACGCCATCCAGACTGCGGCCCAGCCGCACATCACCGAGCATCTCCTGCGCCAGGCCACGGGCCTCGAGATAGGCGCCTTTTACCAGCTGGATCTCTTCGTCGAGCGTGGTTTTATCCTGGTACACCGAACGCGCGTTGGGATGGTTGTTGAGCTTCAGTAATTCCTGTTCGAATTGCAGCGCCTCGACCTGCTTGGCCGCGGGCGATGCGACATTGCGCCATTCGCGCCATGCCATCGCACCGGCACCGCCCACCGCCGGCGAACTCTCCTGCAATACGTAGACTTCGTTGCAATACTGCTGCAGCGTGCGCACGTCTTCCGTGCTCCGAACTTCGAAGCCCTGGAATATAAAAGGAGTTTCCCGCCACGGCCGATCAAGGTCGCAAACGTACATGCCAACGCAAAGATCGCGTGCACTTATTTTTGTCTTCATCGCACCCATCAGAATGGCGCCGCCCGCAAGATGCGTACAGTAACCCGCCAACCCGCCCCGATAACGTTAGGTTTTAAACCCTTTAATATTTCTTGAATGACCGATCCCACCCTTCTAATTCTAGTAAAAATAACCGCACGACAGGCGGCATATTCTGCCCTATTAGCGGTCAGATGGAAGAGGTTAGCACGCTTTTAACTCACTGCGGTTGCCGACTCAGTCTGCGGCGTCGGGCCGCGATGCGCCCTGCGCATCGCGATAACTTGCAAGCTCGCGCAATACCGCCGTCGCATAACTTCCCGCTGGCAATGAGAACGAAAGCACAAACGTCGTCGCATCGGTCCACACACCCGTCATATCACGCGGCAGCAAACGCAGGGAGCGACGTTCCTGCGACAGGCGCGCGCGCGCCAAACCCGCAGCGAACTCGGAATACTTATTTCCTATTTCCGATTCGAGCGCGAGCACCCGCGCGCGGCTCGGCAACTCACCCTCACCCCACAGCGGCCCGCTCGGGTGAATGTCGGCTTCCAGCAAGCGCCGGCGAATGGCGTCGTCGATGGCCTCCGGCACAAAGAAACTATTGGTGCCGTTCAAAATAAAGACATCGCCCTCGATCGCGTCACACCACGTGCCCTCGGCGACGCGGCGCGCCAGGACCTGGTTAAAAAGCAGCGACCGTGCCGCCGACAGATAAATTCCGCGCAAATGGTGATCGCGCACCGATTCACCGCGAAACATCTGTGCCGCACGTCCGAGGTTGGCGCTGTCACGCCCAAAACGCTGCTCACCGAAATAATTCGGTACGCCGCCGCGTCCGATCTCCGCAACGCGTTCCAGCAGACGTTCGCGATCACCGCTGCATTCACGCAACACAATACTAAAGCGATTGCCGGTCAACCCGCCGCGTTGCAGCTTGCGCGCATGGCGAAGGGCCGTGAGTATTTCTACGCCGGGCGGCAATGCCGCCGCGAGGTCGGGTGGCTCGCGTCCCGGCAGATGCAGGCTGAACCATTGCGCAGTAACCGCATGGCGGTCTTTCATACCGGCATAACTGACCGCACGCGCCGGTACCCCGGCGGCACGCGCCAACGCGCGCGCGACACCATCCGTGTTTAATCCGCGCTTGCGAATATGCAGCCACAAATGCTCGCCGCTGCCACTCAGCGCAATACTTATCTGTTCATCGACAGCGAAGTCGTCCGGCGTGGTGCGCAGCACCGCGTGCGTGAGCGGCGGCGATCCGGCATTGGGCCATGAAAGCGGTAATTCTGAATGATCTGAGTCGGCCATTGAGATCCAAAAATTTTCCACCGCAAAGACGCAGGAGCGCCAAGAAAAACTCCTTTCGCACGCATTGCGCCTTTGCAGTGATTCAAGCCTTAAGAAAAATAAAAAGGGCGGCTCACGCCGCCCTTTGTCATGCTGATACTGAGCCTACGTCACCTTCGGCTCGAGTTCGCCCTTGTCGTAACGCTTCGTCATCTGTTCGAAGCCGAGCGACGGGACCTTCGACGCCTGCCCCGCGCAACCGAAGGCCTCGTAACGCTCCTTGCAGATTTCCTTCATGCCCTGGGTCGCGGCGGCGAGCCACTTGCGCGGATCGAATTCCTTTTTATTCTCGTGGAGGAATTTTCGCACCGCGCCGGTCGAGGCCATGCGCAGGTCGGTGTCGATATTGATCTTGCGCACACCGTGCTTGATGCCTTCGACGATCTCCGAGACCGGTACGCCGTAGGTCTCGCCCATGTCGCCACCGTACGTGTTGATGATCTTGAGCCACTCTTGCGGCACCGAACTCGAACCGTGCATCACCAGATGCGTATTCGGAATGCGCTTGTGGATCGCCTTGATGCGTTCGATGGCGAGGATGTCACCGGTCGGCGGGCGCGTGAACTTGTAGGCACCGTGCGAGGTACCGATCGCAATCGCGAGCGCATCGACTTTGGTCTTCTTCACAAAATCAGCGGCCTCATCGGGATCGGTGAGCAGCATCGAGTGATCGAGCTTGCCTTCGGCGCCGGAACCGTCTTCCTCGCCCATCATGCCGGTCTCGAGCGAACCGAGGCAGCCGAGCTCGCCTTCCACCGATACGCCGCAGGCATGCGCCATGTCGACCCCGC
>OBEQ012753019.1_pt1 | contig 26646 bp, 39 predicted proteins | sample 1670901 | NCBI WGS metagenome assembly OBEQ01 (sample SAMEA104232315, study PRJEB22302) | groundwater metagenome | biome: forest; feature: aquifer; material: groundwater | place: USA | collected 2011-08-07 | depth 5.4 m | reverse complement strand
TCGTATAGCCTGGGGACCTGGGAACTTTCAAAGTAGCCGGCTTAGGGTCACCATTAACTTCAATCACGAACTGCTCAGACCCACCTGCGGCGATTGTTATAGGAGACGAGATCTGGAGTGTGTCACTCCCGTCAATCCAACGATACTGAACTTCCGGAGCGACAATTTGCAACTCCGAAGGCTTAGTGAAAGCCACCTTCTCAAGGTAAACAGTAAAAAGTGCACCTACAAGATACACCAGAACCGCAATAAATTGCTTCATAACCGAGGCTCCTTCCTTTTTTAGCTTCAAAGTTAAAGTACAGCCAGGATTATACCACTATTATGGGACAAACTATCTCTCTCTTTTAAATTGCTTTGACTACCCCAGGAACCTATAGTATAATAAGCATCTAAATCTCACTCGCTCTCTCACAACCAAAAGGAGAATTATCATGGACGATCAGCCATCAGTCAAAATCGTACGTGCCATAGCAGGCAGTCTAGTCGGCATCGCCACAGCGGCCACTCCAGCCATAGCCTTATACATCTCCCTCACAAAGGGAGTCCTTCTGAACTATCAGAATATTTGGCTTATTATCGGTGTTTGTTTGTTCGGCTTTATCGCCGCCACATTCATTTCTTCTGGCAGGTCCTAATGATCGATTTATCACAGCTCACCCCATTTATTCGTCCCTTGATCGTCGCCCTCATCACCGTCGGCGGCCTCTGGGCTCTGGCCTGGCTCTCCCGCTGGATAGGCAAAAACGGCAGCGGCGAAGGCACAGGCACCGCCATCGTCTTTATCGTGGGGATGGGGTCATTCATCATCCTGCTGACAAACGTCATCATCCTTGTCACCAGCGTCCAATAGCCTTTATATTCAATCTTATTCTCTACCCTCCTTTATCAGGAGGGTTTTTCTTTTCCCAGGCTATAGCACTTCAAATGATTGGGCAAAGTCAGCAAACCCCAGAGACTCCTTGTCCATCGATGCCTCCATTAGTACATAGACTCTTCCCTTCCCTACCAGAATCAATCTAGCTCTAAAATACGCTCCGTTTGGTCCCTTTATTACATATTCGCCCGTCGTATATCCACGAAACGTACCCTTTTGCGACGAGACCACACTGCTCCCAGGTATTCCAGATACTAACCCATCAGACATTTGCTTCAGTACGACGTCTGTATCACCCAATGCCATACCTTTAGGGTAATCAACCGCCTCAATCAAATATGCCTCTTTTATAGAAGATACACTCGCGTAGATCACCATATTTAGTTTCTCCTTCTTGCCAGGGATATCTTGCGTCTGTTCCTTTTTTTCTACATTTGCATTGGGCATCATTACTCGAAATCCCGCCCCAGTCGGTTCAAATTTCTTCCATCCTTTAGCTGCAAGCCGGGAACCTGCTTGTTCTACCTGTTTGGCATTTTGATCCTTCACTTCTTGATCCTGAGCCTTCTTTGAAGAAACTAATTTACCCCCCACTATCCCAAATGCTCCTATTGCCACCACAACCAACACTATCAGTACAACAACTACTGGTATAAATCCTTTCTTTGTGTTGCTATTCATATTCACCCATCGCTATTTCAAATTTCAAATTAAAAATTTCAAATTTACCATGTATCTATCATAGCCCCGATTGATTGTCCTCAACCGGGTTTTTCTTCATAAGTTCCAATATTTTTGCTTTCAGTGTCTCAGCATTAGCCTTAAGTAAACCAGGAATGATTACTTTATTTCCCGAAAACCCCACGCCTTCATAGCTCCCTACTCCCATCACACCCTTTCGAGATTTTTCAACCTGTGCAACCACCGCTCCACCACCTCCCGCTGCGTTTTCAATCGACAGAGATGCAATTCCCATCATCCGGTCCAGTATATCTTGTTTGACCATTACGTTCTGGATGACCCCATATGGCAAATTCCGCTCTTGTCGAGTAATCACCCCTTGCTTAAGTAGCATAAATTTAGGCCCCAGGCTGTAGTGGAACTTTTTCCTGCGCAAAGCCATCAACAGAACCTGAAGAGGAGAATAAACCATGAGAAATATAAGATATACGTTATAGTACCCCGAAGCCCACACGAGTGCCGAGACCACAAATACCACCGTCATGATGATAAGTGACTTATATACCCATTTAGCTTCGACCGAATAATCTTTCTCTGTTATCTCGCTCATGTCTTTTTCTTACTGATTCTCTCACCCACGGTCTTAAGGAGCATCTCCCTTAATCCGTCAGCCGCAGGCTTCGCGACTCCGTCTATGTGCGCTTCCATTCCAGAGGAAATCGTCGCACTAGATAGATGTACATCATATAGACCAAATATGCGGTCCAGAAGATCCTGGTCGACATAGACATCTTGTATTCTCTCGTAAGGAATCGTTATCTCTTTGGGAGTTATTGGGCCTTTGCGAATGATGATATAGTCATCCCCGAGTTCGTAGTAATAGAAGTCAAAATACCATTTCTGATAGAGATAGTTGACCAGGGTAATGACAGCCAAGAGACTCAATATCCCTAGATTCAAAATTCCCACAAACCCCCACCCCATACCCTTTTCACTTAGCGCCACACCCACAACTAAACTTAAAAATGCCCCGAAAAACCCAATCACAAAAATCCATGCTATAGTCGCTCCCAGTGTCTTCTTGATTATCTTCTTGGGGCTAAGAGGAAACTTCTCTCGTGTTTTACTCATTGCCATCCCTTCCAGTCTAGCACTTTTCACGCCTCTCCTGTCAACAATTACCACGCCACTGCGAATTGACGCATCTCTTCCCCATCCTTAACATTTGCTTACTATGGATCCCAGAGAACCACTTGCTCCAGAATCGTCCTCCTACCTCAAATGGTGGGATTCACACCCCGTACATCAAGTCCCTTGGTCAGTGGCGACCACCGGCGCCGGTTCTGAAGGTCGTATGCCCTTTACTCATTTTGCCAATGTCGTCCCTGTCTACCTATTCGCCTTAAAACTTATTAAGAGTAAATTTCAAATTTCAAATCTCAAATTTCAAATTCATGTGCTTGACGATGGCTGTGGCACCGGCCGTCTCACCGCCTTTCTCCGATCCCAACTACCATCCCAAGTGAAAATCGCCGGCATCGACGCCTCCGTTCCTTGCATCTCCTACGCAAGACTACACTACTCTTCAAAGAATCTAGAATTCAAGCATGATAATGGCATTGCAAGCTCGTGGGCAATCTTTCTGAAGAAATTTACGCATCCAGCCTCCAAATCTGCAAACGAGAAGAAGAACTCAGGTAATTGGTTTTTGCAAATGTCCGGCGATAGCAGAAACACCGCAAGCTCGAAAACGTCTTTTTCGAGGAAATTTACGCAGCCCGCCGTAAGTTTTCTCATAAGGGTAAAGAAACTCTTGTTGGCGGGCGAGTATGTAGATAGTGTCCAGAGATCAGCTGGTTCCAACAATAAAGCGTGGACAACTATCGGTTCCGAGAAAAACGATGTTAAGAGATTGCATACACAATACAAGCAATTCGGCAAATTCGACTTTGTCCTCTCCTCCCATGTCCTTGAACACATCCCCCAGAGAGAATCTGATGCCTTTCTCAGCCGGATAAAGACTTTACTCAAACCAGGAGGATCTTTAGTATTGGGTACGCCCAATCGTAATTGGCTACAAAACCTTTATCACCCCAACCCCACAGACGCCCCCCGCCATCGTCTAGTCCTTCCCCACGAGCACGAGTACGCCTTCACCGAACTCAAGCAGATTCTTCACAAACACTTCAAAAAGGTCGAAATTTATGGCCTCGAGAACTCCGCCAACGCCAAATTCACTCTAGCTTCCATCAAAGCCATCGGATCTCCAGTATTTTCGAATTTCGTGCTTCGTATTTCGTATTTACGCTTACTTGCCCCTCCTCCTCTTCTCGACTTTCTCGGTCGTCTCACCACCCACCGAGTACTCAGCAAACTGAAAATTACTTATCAGAATCTGCTCACAGACAACCGTGTAAAAAGGCTAACTACCTCCGAATCAGCCAAAAACAGCCTCAACTTCATCGCTATTGCCTCCCAGTGAGTGATTGACAAAACTATCTACTTAGTGTAGTATATACACGTACTTTCACAAAGGAGGATAAAATGCCCATCCCAGTTAATGTCGCCAAGCCTGAGGATTGGTCAATTGAACTAAAATGCTCGGCCAAAGGCCGGGCTGACCCCACCGCAGGAGCCGGGTGTGGGATGACTTATAAATACCTTGCAGAAGACATCGCCTACTCCTACTTAGGATCGGGCCTGGATAACGACGGTCGAAATTACTATCACGTCACTTGCCCCAGCTGCGGCAAGGTATTGCTCTTGCATGACAATGAGGTACCCCCTCATGTTGCCAAGTCCATCCTGGACAAGAAGTCCACGAAGAACAAGGCTCCCGCCAACTCTGAGCAAGCTTCGATTCGCAGCCGACACAAAGAACTGGAGAAAGAATACCGAGCCGCAAATGCCGTGGTCAAGGAAGTAAGGGCCAAGATCGAGGCTCTGCAAGAGACTTGTTCCCATCCCAAGATGTATCGGTATTGGACTCAAAGTGAGTATACCTACACCTGCCCCGACTGCGGCTATACCTATTAGCCCCCATGTCCTCCTCTCTCTAAACCCCAAGCACATAACTGCTTGGGGTTTTTCCAATATCCAAATCCTCCATTTATAGATCCTTATTCATAATTCACTCCATCGTTATTTCAAACTTCAAATTTCAAACTTCAAATTTCAAATTGCGTAGGGTATAATTCCGCCCATGAAAGAGACCCATAGGGAAAGAAGAAACCGCCTAGGCAGACTCCATGCCATCCTCAATCTGGTGAAGGACGACTATGACGTCAATGCCGTTGAGATAGAGGGTAGGTTTGTCATTAATATTGAGCATGAGATGAGTATCGAATGGGAGATAGGTAGAGATTCGGTTGATAATGTTTACGATGTTCTTGCTCGCCTCCCCTATATTGTCGCACCCAGGAAAATCCCCATCCGTACGCCCAGAGACTTTCAAGGCAAAGATATTGAGTTTGGCCTTAAAGAAATTAACTCCAGACGTTTCTGGTTCCAGGTCAAATCCAGCAAGGTTGGCATCACCAAGTTCCTTGAAGGGGCGATGCGCAAGTATGGTTATACAGATACAGAAGAGGCCAGAAAGGGCCTAGCTCAGATGGGTCTAGTTGTCCTAAATGGCGACAAGCCAAGCCGAGTCCTAGAGAAGGAAATTAAGCATTGGTGCGATATCCTCAAAGCCCTCCACAGTTAGTCAAAATTGACGCCGATAATATCGAGTCCTATAATACCCCACTATGACAATCGAGGTTGGTCATTTTAATCCACTAGAGGAATTCATCATCGATTATTCTGTTCCAGCGGACAAAGAAGCTTCTCTTATGTTTGATACCGGCAAAAAGACGATTAGGTTGCCTGTAAGTTCTCGCAGTCAAGGCAGGGGTTTCGCTGTAAACCACACCCAAATAGACATGAACTCCATAAAGGAAGCCGGAATTTTCAAATATCATTTCAGCTCAGGTGATCTGCTTCAGCTTGACAAAGAGACCTTCGCCCGCGGTGCTTAAGCCTTTGAGCCACAAAAAAGCCCCCGGGATCAGCCGAGGGCAAAGAAAAAAAATTTGTCCTTAAGAAGGGATGCTTCTAAAAAGCACCCATAAACAATATAGGCAGCACAGACCAAACAGCAAGCCGGCAAATAGAACCATGCCGCCATAAGCTTCTTGGCTGCTGATCTGTACTTCAACTATCTTCGGCCCAGCAGTGGCCAATTTCAACTCCACCGGATGAGAAGATTTTATTATCATCCTCCGGACAGAGATTTCAGTTAGGGTCATCTCCTGATATGCCAAACACTCATTGTCGCGGGAAGAGAACCCCAACGGCACGTCGGGGCATGGTGCCTCATGGGACTGTGCCACCACCTCGCCCGACTCAGTTGTTATCTCAAACCTACCCGTACCGACAGAGCCGGCCTCAACCAGAATCTCCCCGTCCGTTTGGACAAGGCTCCCGCGATTTACATAAGTCCTTGCGGGATTATTCACTGGTACCAGGGTTAGCTGTCTGGGCCCAAAAACCTCATTTGCCGCCCAAGCAGAAATGATAAACCCCAGGAAAAACATAGTCCCTATGATCGCGGTACCGACAATCTTGTCTTTATACTTTTGCATCTTCCCTCTCCTCCTTGATCATCTGCACTGCCATCAAACCTATGAATACCATATGGGATATTGCCCACATGACAGTGGGGACAAAGATCATGATTGATTGTGGGGCTATCCACAGCCAGAATTTCGTGGCGAGTATCGTGCTGGCTCCACCTATTGCATAGATCAGCAGATTAATTCCTATCCACCTGATCGTTCGCCCCGTTCGCCTCTTCTGCCGTTGCCAAAATTCCGCCCAGGTGTACTCTTGCATTGAGACCTCCTTAAGTGCCTATCTTCCAAAGCAGGAACAAAATGGACCAAAACAGCCCCACGATGGGCAGGGCCAGTAGAAAGACATTCCAAACGAGTCTTTTGTTGTAGGCGGACTGGTCGACCTCGACAGTTACCTCATGGGAAACTGGGAGAATCTTTAATTGTATGAGCTGTTGCCTGTTGACCTCGGCAACATGTTCTCCAGGATCTAGATCTCCAGCGACAAAATAGTCCCCAGATTCGCCAATCAAATCCGGCACCTCACTGGGAAATTCAAACCACACACCCCTAAGATCACCTACCGAGAATTCTCCCAGAGAGCCCATGCTTACACTTACCCGGGACGAAACCTTCAGCTTCGCCCCCTGTTTCAGCCAGAATTCAGCCTCCTCACCAACTGCGAGCTTTTGTTTCTGCCGATTGTACCAAAGCACAAAAGTCACAGAAGTACCCACGCTCACCACTGCCAGCAACGCGCACAATGCGACAATTAATATGTTCATCCAGATATCTCCTTTGTTAAAGTTCTAGGTGAGGATTATACCTCAAACTATAGGACTACATCAACCCACTCCATTCCGTCGCTATTTCAAATTTCAAATTTATCTTATTCCTTATTCCACACTCTCTCAGCTTCCCGATCGAGCCTCACGAGAGTCACATAGAAAGAATACGCTCCTATCCCGCGCATACCAGGGAGTTTTTCAATTACCTCAATCGTCTCAACTGGCTCCTCTGTCTCACTAAGAAACCCATACATCCACCTATTTAGACCAAGCATGGCATCCAGAGCCATCACACTTATCAGTTCCGGCAGATCCATCTCCTCGAGGATTCTCTCAGAGACTGGTAGCGGTTTTGGCCTGATCCCCACCACTAGTTTCTCTTCATCGAGTCTTCTTTCCAGAATTTTAGCCCTCACAAATTTACCTCGCAAATAGGATTCCATCTCCTCTTCAGCATCTGCTGAATAGAAAGCCCACAAACTAATAACCACCTCGTTGGGCTTGAGTCCCAATTCCTTTTGGTTTAGCGCTGTCGCCCTCTTGTAAGACTCCAATTGTCGCAGAGCCATCTGGCTCTCCATCCCATTTTCTACCATAATCCCTCGCATTATAGGCTCACAAACCACCTATGTCAAAGCATAAAAAGCCCCCGGTATTACCGAGGGCAAAAGAGATTTAACAAATTTAAGACTTTGACTGGAAAAGAAAAGACGAGATGAAAAGCCAAACGACTGATATTAATACAGGGATGAGCCAAACAAAGAAGGCAATAACCAAAACCTGCCTTCCTATCTTCTCTGCGTCCCATGGCTCGCGTTCAATCGTCATTTTTAAGGGCTCAATCGGGCTGACGTCGCTTGAGCTTAGGGACAGGTTCACAGGTCCCCCGCTGGAGACGATATACCGACCAGGGGCCAACTCGCCCGTGACCCTCTTCTCAGCCGTACCACTAAGGACCTGCTCATGTGTTTCAGCTTGGGAAATTACGAAGTCTTTGAGTGACCACGCCTCGACCACCTCAACCGGCCCGTCCAGAACCATCACCCACCCCTCTTGTAAACCAAAATTAATAGGGCGGCCAGGATACGCGGAGGGGAAACTCGGCTGAGTAAGCGCAGAGAGAACTAAAAACGTAATAAAAAACATCAACATCCCCCAGCCGAATGCAATCGACAAAACCGTGAGGCAGCCGTCTCCCCTGCTCCCGCTCCCACGCTGAACCTCGGTCGCATTAGGGGCATCATCATCCTCGATAGGTTGCTCCTCATCGGCCGCGGTAACCAGTGCATCATCGTTCCTTTCAATTCTCTGGGTAACTACCAATGGACTGCCACATTTGGGACAATTCTTGACCCCCTCAACTGGAACGTACTCGGTGCCACAATTGGCACACTTGAACATATCCATAAATAACCTCCATGTTAAAGTTCTATAAAAACCGAATTTTGCCGTATTTTACTCCAACCTATAGGCCAAAATCAACATTTTCCCCAAAACAACAAAAGCGCCCGAGTTTGACTCGGGCGCGAAAGAGAAAACAAGTTACTATTTAATGATCACGATGATCGGAACAGCGACATGGAAGTCGCGATCCCCACGATATACCGCAAGGTTATACAAATATGTCCCAGGAGGCGCTTCGGGGTCAACCAAGACATATACAGATCGGGGTTGATCCGGACACACAATTTCGAAATCAACATCCTGGAATGTAAGCACTCTCATTTCTGGCCCAGATAGAACCTTTAAAGTAACGTTGGCGCATCCAGAGAGCGTGTTAATGTCGAAAGCTCTGAAGGTGTCGCCAGCATGAAGATTCATAACGGGTGATTCGGGGTAAACCGATAGACCAACACGAACATCCCGTTCTTTAATACCTTCGACAATGTTACTAAAAACATTGCTGATACCAGGGCCGAGAATGCCCAAAATTGTAATCACCACGACAAGAATTAGGAGCAAAATCAGCGCGTACTCCCGTAATCCCTGTCCTGATTCACCTCGATTGTGCGAAAAAGAAACGGATTTCATAGAAGACTCCTTAATTGTCAAAGTTCCCGATAACTTGTCCCATTCTACTCCATATTATAGGCCACAGTCAATCCCCTGCCGGGAGATACCTGGCCTCACAGACGCAAAAAGGCGCCTCCCTTAAAGAAGCGCCAGAAAATTGAGAAAATTACCCCACCACAGGTACTTTCATGAAAACCACGTCTGCATCAATGACATACTCCCCCTGATCACCAAGAGACTCGCTCAGATTCTGCAGGAACACATGATCAGCCACCTGTAAAGCGTGGCCAAGAGCCGAGTCATATTTCAGGTGCCATTTTGATTCAAAAGGAAGCTCCGGATCAGGCCCGCCTCTATAAACTTCGGGCTTCAGTCCCAACAGCAACTTCACCAGTTGGCGATATTGAGGCGAGCCAACAGGCATTCGTTCGTGCGATTTGTAATACAAATCCAAAACCTGTTTACCAGCTTCCTGAGCCCGCCCCCAGTTGAAATTAAACCGCAGTTGGAGATCGTTCTCGTTAATCCGCACAGCCGGAGGCAGTTGTAACTGACACCGTTTCTCGCCACCCACAGACAAACGGTATTCATTCTCCTCGTCCTGGGTATCCCAAATTCGGTTCCCGAAATGCTTATAAAATAGCTGCTCCAGCTCCTTGTCGGACACAAACTCACTAAGCCCAAGGGAATATCCATCCAGCTGTCGCTTTAAGTCCTCAGGGTGATACGACATATTGACCGACCACAGCACCCATTTCGTTTCCTGCCCCGGGTAATAATCTCCCGCAGGCTTAATGCCCACGGCCACAGCCGGTCCATAAGAGACGAAACTACAGTTACAACGGATTCCTTCATAAAACTGTCCCACTATCCGTGGGCCCAGCTCTTGCAAAATTGCCACCACCCCCGGTCTATTCTTCGGTAACGCCATACCAACCTCCTTTTTAATGTCCAAAGTTTAACTTGCGGCTGAGTTTACAGCAGCTATAGGCCGAAATCAACATTTCCCCAAAACAACAAAGGCCCCGACGAATCGGGGCTTGAGATAACTACTTAGGTGTGTTCAGCAAGGTGGGCGTAGGAGACTTCCGCAAAAACCAGACAGTGGCCAGGGTCGCTGGGATAGAAACGAGAAACCCCACCCAGAATGCCAGGTCAGGGCCCAAAGACGTGAATCTCACCAGGCTCGGCCGAAGCCCTGCAGCCAAGAAAACGTTGGCCAGAAGGGTAAAACCAATCCCAAAGGCATAGCCAATGGTCTTGCTCCTCTTGTCTTTTCCTGTCTTGCCTTCCAGGAAATACTTCGTGGCCTGGTTCGCCGTACCCGGGAAGCTCAGCAGAAAAAAAATAGTCCAGATATAGAATCCGGCGGTAGGATTTGACTCCGCCCACCGATCCAGAAGCCACAGACCTGCCAGGATGACAACTCCGATCAATAATCCTCCGATGATTACCAGCTGAAAGAAACGTTTCATTGATTCTCCTTTAGGATGTAAACGTGCGAATCCCGGAATTTTACACCGAAGCCCTCCTCAGCACAAGTGTTATAGGACAATATATTCACAACATTGACAAACTATAATCAAAACATTATATTTATAACAGTTATGGATAACACAATCTTACAAATACCCATGCCTAAATCTCTGAAAAACTCGGCCCAAGAAGTAGCCAAAGAATACGGCTTCTCTTCCTTGCAGGACCTAATGAGGGTAATCCTTACGAAGTTATCGCGCCGTGAACTGGTAGTCTCGATTAATGAAACCTCCACCCTCTCCCAGAAAAACAATGCTCGCTACGTCAATATGAGCAAAGACTTTGCCAAGAAGCAAAACACGAAGAGCTTTAGTTCGGCAGAGGAACTGATGAGTGACCTTAGGTCATGACCATATCTCGGCACAAGCAATTTCAAAGAAACTACAAAAAACGCATTCTCCCCTTTCCTGACTTAGACAAGAGGTTCGAAAGCAGGTTTAAGTTATTTCTCCAAAACCCCAACCACCCCGAACTCAAAGATCATAAACTCTTAGGAAAATTAATAGGACTCAGATCCTTCTCGGTAACAGGAGATATAAGAGTCGTATACAGACAAACCCGCAGCTCCATCGAGCTCTACGATATCGGTAGTCACAATCAAGTCTATTAACCAACTCCAACAAACCATCCAAATCTTCGTTATTTCCAATTCCTCCAAACCTGCTATAACTTCTTGGAAATGAAAGTATTTCTCACGGGAGCCACCGGCTTTATAGGCCAAGATACGACCCAACATCTTCTAGAGAAAGGCCACACTGTCCATGTCACTGTTCGCCCAGGTCACCTTTCTCCCTTCCCCTTCCACTCCCATCTCAAAGTCTTTACAGCCGATATCCTGGACCTTAGCTCACTTACGAAAGCTGCAAAAGGTTGTGAGGTCATCGTCCACCTTGCCGCCAACAAGTACCATCCCCAGCAAGCTATGAGGGTGAATTTAGAAGGCGCGCAAAACATCATCTCCCTTGCTCAGAAATTTAAAATCAAGCGGATCATCAACGTCAGTTCCCAATCAACAAACATCGAGAGGAAGGGAATCTATGCCCTCTCAAAGCACCTCTCCGACCAAATCTTCCTTGAAGCCGCAATGTCGCCGGTAAAAAACCAATGGGGAATTCCAAGTGAGATGGGGTCGTGGATACCTTTTTCGAAGAAATTTACGCAGTCAACCAATGTCGCTGAGTCAGGCATGAAGAGTGTAAGTAATCAGTTTTTGCGAACACTGCCGTTACAGATGAGAAAAATCAAGGGAGATTTTGAAGGGACGCGGCCAGAACCGCTGGGACACTCAAAGTCGACCCAGATTTTTCCATCTGGCGATAAACGAAGGCACCGAGAGCAAAACACTGGTTACTTGCACTCAAGACATTCTCTGTTAGATCTCACGATCCTTAAGCCCTCCCTCGTCTACGGCAACGACCCCCATAGCCTCTTTGGTACTATTGCCAAATACATACAAAAATTACCCTTTGTCCCAGTTTTAGGCAGTGGCCATTGGATTTCCTATCCCATCTTTGTCCGCGATGTCTCCCGGTTTATAGCCGCCTGCATCGATAACCCCGTCTCCATTGGCAAGACATACGACCTAGGCTGCAAGAAGGGAATCGAATTCAATGATCTAGTGAAAGAAATCGGCAAGTCCCTTGGTAAAAATCCCAAAATCCTCAATATTCCCCTCCCTTTAGCTCTTATGGCAGGGAGAGTTCTCAATCATCCCTTCTTCTGGAAAGATGGCAAAGTTCCACCCATTACCTACGACAATGTCCTGGGCAGTAACCAATCCACCCACTGCAACCCCCTCCCCGCCATCAAAGAACTAAGCATCTCCCCCATACCCCTTTCAATCGGGATTCCCCTGGCCCTAAAAGAACACAGGAGAAGCGCAAGTGATCGGTTTTGGCGAGAATTTGTCGGTACCGGATTAGAAAAATCAGGTGAGCATGGGAAGGACGCGGCCAGAACCGCTGGATCCGCCCATGCGATCAAGATTTTTCAATCCGGGAGCGAAGCTAGACAGCTCGAGACAAACACCGATTACTCGCGCTCCCTTCTGAGAATCGCAATTATCGGTTTAGGTAAAACTGGTTTGATGCATGCAGCCATCTTCAACACCTTCCCCGATGTCCAGATCTCAGCTCTTATCGACACCCCGGACAAAGCCTCCACCATCCGGAGTCTTGGTCTTCCGGGCAATTTTTATTCTTCTCTAGAAGAAGCCCTTAAACACGAAGCCTTAGATACCGTCTTCATCTGCACTCCCACCGCCCTTCACTTACCTCAAATTAAATCAGCGATGAAGGCCAAGCTGCATATTTTTATAGAGAAGACCTCAGTCGTGAACGAAAAAGAAAGACAAACTCTCCAGAAGCTTACAAAAGGTTATCCCAAAACCATCGGGGTTGGTTATTTCTACCAATTCCGCCCGGCATATTCTCTCGCCCAGGACTTTATCAGATCCGGGAAACTGGGAGAGATAGTCTCCTTCTCGGGCCAAGTCCTACATTCAGAAGTCTTCGGTCCCAAGAAGGGTTGGCTCTTTAACCCCAGCATCTCAGGTGGGGGAGCCATCATCAATCCCTCACCCCATTTCTTTTCTCTTGTATATCACTATTTCGGCATGCCCAAATCAGTTAGAGCCCACTTCAACCAAATCTACTCCAAAGATATCGAGGATGAAGCTTTTGTTACCTTCAATTATTCCAAATTCAAAGGTGAGCTCTATTCTTCCTGGTCGACTCCCAACGCCCCCATTCTTAAAACCGAGCTTACGGTGACAGGCACCAAAGGAAAACTTTACGTTCAGGGAGATAGACTCATTATTGCAAAAGGCAGGTTTTCACAAGAGATTACCCCGCAGACCTCTGCCTTCAACTTGACCCCATCAGGGGGTGGAGATGGCTATTACCTCCAGGATCGCGCTTTTATTGACTCGATAATTAGAAAAACTAAATTCGTCAATAATATTGATACAGCCCTTAACATAGAGAAAATAATCTTCGCAGTATATGAATCAGCCGCAACAAAAAGGGAAGTAGAACTATGAAGCGCATCTATTTTGTTCCGGACATGCCGAAATACGTAAGAGAGGTCACAAATCACGGTCCGATAATGGCTACAGTCAAAGAAATCACGTCCCTTAGCCCAATTGCCATCCTCAAGCTTGCCATATCTCAATCATTGCACCTGCGGGAGCTTCTCGCGAAAGACTTCGCCGCAGGCATTCTGCTTTTGTCGCAAGTAGAGATTCTAAGATCCAAGAATCTCCCACCCCACACTCACCTATTACTCCACCAATCAGTAACAGACCTTGCCATAGCTCTCAATCGCCCAGACATTCTGACTAGGTTTCTTCAACTAGCAAATAAGTACAACGTACCCAGTGGCCTAGCCACAGCCAACTTAGACTATTTAGAACCGTTCCTCGGTCAATACAAAATCTCACCCCAGCTCGTTTTCAATACCACCACAAATGAGGCCCTATCTCGGTCTTCCTCCTCTCCCCACCTTGTCGCCGTAGGCAAGCTAAAACCAAAGGACAATTTCAAATTTCAAACTTCAAATTTCAAATTACCTTCTCTCTCAGTAATTATTCCTGTCTACAATGAAGAGAAGACAGTCCTGCCTCTTCTGGGGAAACTCATAAGTGCCGATATTAGAGCCCAGCTTGAGATAATTATTATTGATGATGGATCGGGAGATGGAACTAGAGAACGTCTAGAACAAAATTTTAAGAAGTGGTTAAAGGGCTCGAAAATTATGCCTTTGGGGCATTTTACGCAGCCCATCAAAACAAATGCGAGTAGCTGGTTTTTGAGAGAATATGTCGGTGCTGGATTAGAAAAATCAGGTGAGCATGGGAAGGACGCGGCCGGAACCGCTGGATCCGCCCATGCGATCAAGATTTTTCAATCCAGAGGCAAAGCCAGACATCTCGAACAAAACACCAGTTACGAGCGTTTGATGAAACTGATTACACTAAGACACGAGACTAATCTTGGCAAAGGTGCTGCTATCCGCTCAGGTCTAAAGCTTGCCACAGGTGACTTTACAGTCATTCAGGATGCAGATCTGGAGTATGAGCCAGGGGATATACAGAGACTTCTCAATTATCTTGAGCATTCAGACTCGCCCGTTGTCTACGGCTCTCGCAGATTGGGAAACAATAGCTTCCATCATGCAGGAGCTTTCTTCTACTACGGAGGCCTTCTCCTCAACCATCTCACCAATCTTCTTTATCGCCAGCGTCTTACCGATGAAGCCACCTGTTACAAAATGTTTCGCACGAAATTTCTCAAATCCCTCCCCCTTATCTCTCAGCATTTTGAATTTTGTCCCGAAGTCACAGCCATTGTTAGCAAAAGGGGATTCCAGATTCCCGAGATTCCCATCTCATATCATCCCCGCTCAATCAAAGATGGCAAGAAAATCCGTCTCAGAGACGGTCTTAAAGCCATCACTACCCTAATCAAATACAAACTAGAACCACAAAAAACCGCCTGGGTCACCCCAAGCGGTAAAGAAAAGTCTTGATTACAACAATTCAAACGGCCCGCCAGACTGGCGGATCCCCAAAACGCCGCATAGCATATATAAAAAGGCATAGGCCTTATATCTGCTCTCAAGCTGGATTACTGTGAAAGTACCTCCCTCCAACTCGGCAAAATACTTTCGTACTCTTTGCGGTATGCTTGGCGATTTGAAATCGAGAGGAAACATGTTAAGAAACACGCCGTAGAACGGGTCGCTAATTGGCTCTGGAGTCTGCATCCCTACGATGCAAGCATCTCCCGAAGATTCCCACAACCAGACCTTAATCTTATTAGGAACTTCGATAAAGCAAACTGGCAAATCCTCCAGATTATTGTCTGGAAGCTCAGTAAATACTCTGACCGGGTTATTGGATATCTCTTCCTTAGTCTTCCAGAATAGAGGATTTACCCCATATTCCATAAATACGACAAAGTCGACAAACTCCCTATTTAAGGGGAACTTGAGACGAGAAAACCATTTATGTATAGGAATCATCTCGCCTCCTTCTAAAGCTGCAAGTTGTGGCAGATGAGAATAACCTCCCCGTCTTTGCACTTCACTTCTGTCCACCCCAGACCAAGGAAGAAGTTCTCAGTAAGTGCCAGTACCCGATTACGTTTGTCTTCCAAAGCACCTCCCACCATTTCTTTATCTATTCCAAAGCGCGCTATCAGTTTGAACCTATTTTCCGGAAGTGTCACGACCCCCAGGCAAGAATGTGTATTCCAAAGATGATAGCCCATGTAACTACACAGCACACTTGCCTTTCCCTCCGGGGTACCCACCCATTTAGTAGAACGGCAGGTGACAACAACACGAGGAGTTGGAGTGATTATGCCGACATGCATATCGCCAAATGGGATAGGAGAGGTCGGCGTCTTGTGGAGGCTGATCGGATCAGATGGGCGAGATACTTCAAAATCAATCATATCCCAACCGAGTGACAAAATTTTATCCTTGATCTCTACCTCTATCTGAAGTTTGTTAGGATTCCGGAGAATCGCATCCCTTAACGGACCAGGAAATCGGATTGTAATTACTTCAGGTGTTTCCCTGATGATAACCTGAAAATTTTGGACACCGTCATAACTGAGACGACTTGCAAGAAAAGAGGTAACTCTGCAGGAGATTACCTGAGGAGTTGGATTATCGTAAACCTGAAATTGATCTAGAAACGCAATCGTGTGCGGTGTTGGCCGATCAAAACGATGATTAATCATTAAAGCCTCCAGGCATCCTATATCTGCAAATTATGGCAGATGAGTTTAATAGCAGAATCGCGATATTGGACTTCCGTCCAACCTAGACTCACGAAAAAGTTCTCCACAAGACTGAGTATCCGGTCGCGCTGAAAATCCGGACCATCTCCCATGAGTTTTCCACTTACATTAAAATGGGCGGTCAACTTAATTCTCTCCCCTTCAAACGCAAAACTTGTGTGGGCTCTGTGACTCCATAACCTACTCGTCATATACGTACAGAGAAAGCTACCCCTCCCTGTTGGTGTCGTAATCCAATCGGTAATGCGACACGTTGCCACAGCACGTGGATATGGTTGAACAACCCCTTGAGGCATATTGCCAAAAGGAAAAGGTTCGACAGGGGATTTGCGCAGACACATGGAGGCGTCATGTGCATCGATCAACAACTCCTCCCAGCGGTAGATAGCCATATTATTTGCAATTTCGCTCTCCACCCGAGCCCGTTCACCATGCGTCATGATTGCATCGGCCAGAGATCCAGGGAAACGAACAGTAATATATTCAGCGGTCTCTTCAACAAGTACTCCCTCCAGATAAAACTTGTTGGCTAGGTTTTGGGCAACGGCCGACAATACTGCACAGGAGAGACTCTCGGGGGTAGGATTTCTCGCAAGACCAAACTGGTCCAAGTATGCAATCGCATACGGAGTCGGACGGTGAAATAGCATATAGCCTCCTATGTCAAAGAACAGATATTTGTATAACTATGGGATTATATCACTAGGCCACAGTGCCAAAAAATACCCCGCCATATATTATGGCGGGGTTATGACTAAGAGAACCCCAATCCCAAATTCCGTGCCAAAAGGAAGCAAAAAGAATGGAGATTGGAGTCAGCAAAGATCTCAACCGTAAATTTCTTCTTATTCTGCGAGTACGACTCGAAGAACTTATTTGCGATGTCAGGCTGAGGGTGAGACGGCATCACCAGACCAGAATGAAATATTCCGAGGAACACATCGGGAACTGGTGTAGGCGAGTCGATACTCACGAACCACTTACGCCCAAACTCAAACAAGTACAACCTGACCTTTTCTGGCACCTCAATCAGATATACAGGCAGAATCATGCCCCCGTAGGCGTACTGTGCCGCGGCCCGCACGGGGTTCTCGTTCTCCTCCTCATCGCTTGAGAAAAATAACGGGTGAATCTCATCCAGGATGACCTCGACCCGCGGAGCTATTCTATTAAATTGATCGTCGGGTAGCTCCAGTGCCCATTGCTCGATTACTTTCAATTCTTCTGTCATGTTTCCTCCGAGGAACCGTAGTCCTAAAACAACAAACATATTGTAAACGTGCAATGTGCGGATTATAGGTTACATACCTCACAAAATCTATTAGCTCGGCTCAACCCCAGATCTAAATTTAGTCTTACCATCATGCCACCAACATGCTATTATAGGCTCCCTAACTCGCTCTTTTACAATCCGGAGGAAATATGAATCTCGCCGCAGCCATCTGTGCAATTATCGCCATAGCCACTGTCACAATCTATCACACAGTACTTTCTCCGATTATTAACCAATCGGACCGCAATCTCACCGATCCGCTCTCCCCAGAGCAATTCCGCCAACATCTGGCCCTTCTCTTGATCGGATTGTTCACCCTGCTCGTCTCTTTGCTTAGTGCATTCTTGGCGATGAGCCTGGCAATATTGTGGGCGTTGAGCACCACGCTTTGGCCAGTCAGTCTCTTTGTCATTACCAGCGCCGTGTGCCTAGGACTATGCCTGCATTTTTCCTGGAATAAGCGGTCAAAATTAGAGCTGGCCTTCTTCATACTCTTCCTTGTATTCCTCCTTTTGAGTATCACAGCCAGTCTTTATCTAACTATGACTTCCCTGCCCCGATAATCTCGCAGCAATTGCAAACCAGATTACTATAAGATATAATCCACCCGCTCTCTGACATATCAAATTTTCATCCCAAAAGCTCAAGGAGGCTTTATGTATATAGTATCAAACCGCCACGAAGTAAAAGATCGGACAGTACTTAATTGGGTCATGCAAGGCCGGCCGAACCGTCCAGGTGGCCCCGCCAACCTGCCCCTCACCGTTATGGTGATATTCAACCACCTGCCAGAAACACCAGGTGTCATTGTCGACTTTTCTTGCTGCGGGGTCCTCCCCGAAGATATCAAATTCCTCAAACGAGACGAGATCGACCATAACTACAGGGATCGGATGCTTTGGTTTGCCCGCGACGAACAGGTATCAATCGAATTTGAGGGCCAAGTCTACAATCTCTTTACTCTCGAGACCGTGAGCAATGACGAAAAGATTGGCACTTTGTATTTCCATGTCTACCCACCGAAAGAATTCGGCGGCGGCGACCTGGTCTACTCGGTCACCCAGTTCCTCGAGTCATCCGGGCCCACACCGGAATAGTCCCACGCTCTTTATCATTCCCTTAACCCCGCTACCCGCGGGGTTTTTATTTGATCCACTAGTCGTTTCTATGGCAAATCATTTCCCCCATTACTTTCCTTAGGCACTACATACGCTAGTACACATGCGTAGACAATAAAGGAAGTAAATATGGCAAATACCACCTCACCGGGTAAAAATAATACTCGAGCATTTTCAAAGAATCTTCCCCATTCGCCAATGACAACAGGAAACCCCCTTACCTTAAGTAGCCACAGAATGTAGATTGAGAAAAATAAAAACACATAATTTCGTCTCAGCCTCCAAGCAATTGATTCCACCCTTCCCATCTTTGTCCGCAGGACCGCTAAACTCTCACCTAGCTTGCGCAAATCTGCAGTATTTTCCGCCATAGAGCCAAACAACGGGGCCAATAGTTCCTTCTCAATTATTCGCGTTCTCTCTCGCAGCATACTGTAGTTACGAAATCTTCTAGACTCGATAAACAGAAAAAAGAAAACCACAAATACATTAAACAACAACACCACATGAGTAGCGGCCGCATTGGCAAATGCAAATGACGCCATCCCAGCTGTCGTCACAATCGCCCAATTAGTGGTTGTATCCAGTCTATTCCTCCAATTAGTCTCCCTATACACCTCAGCCCTGTAGTAGTGAAAGATAAATCCGTAATAGTCCTTAGGGATCTCCTGTAGAAAGCTATTCATATGGGACTACTTCCAATATACCGCCTGGAAATCCCACAAAAAAGCCCCCGGGATCAGCCGAGGGCAAAAGAAAAAGCCAAAATAGAATTAGGTAAATGGCAGATGTATCTTCAGGTTGTGCTTGACCAACCACAGGAAGGTGTACAAGTCATAATCGTTACCACCCAACACCGCCGTGAACTTGTTGGGATTTTTCTTATATGAGCCAAACACCCATTCAGCAAACTCCGGACAGAAGAAAGCATGAATAGTCGTGTCGCTGGAAAACAAATCATGGAACTCAGGCGGGCGAGCCGACCATTCGCAGTCAACACTCACGAGCCAGGTACCAGTATTTCCCCGAAACCAAATTTCCGCCTGCGCCCCGGTCCAGGGAGCCAGATAATAGACCGGGAATTGGGTCAAATTCAAAGAGTGAGATCCTACTACGTATATCTCATCTGAGGAAGTCCGAACGCGTGGCCAGAAAAGATTATGGATTTCCTTACCGACGAAATCCACTTGGTTCCGAAATATCTTGGCCCCTATCGTTTTCTTGTCCTCCGGCTTATTCTTTTCAAGCCAGTCAACTAATCTCAACTTCTTCATATTTACTCCTTTCCACACTTTGATCGATACGACCGCCGCCATACGTCTCAGCTCCCGGCCGCCGCAATTCCAAACTCTCGCTCACATGAAGCAAGAACGCATAGAGGTCGTAATTTGTCCTTATGCTGAGCGTGAACTTCCTGGCATTATCAGCGTAAGAGCCAAACATCAGCTCCCTATTAAACGCCTTATTTATCACGACAGCGGTGCGGTCAAATAGACCCGAAAAGAGCGGTCCAGGATCAGGAATTGGCTTGTCCCAAGAAAACACCGAGACAGTCCAACTGTCAAAATCACACCGAGCCCAGACAAAGATACCTCGGGCCCGAAAATGATAGACGGGTAGCTGTACAAATTCCGTCTCAAAGGTTCCCTCCACCCACACCTGTTTGTTTTGCATCTCCTGATAGGTTGACGCAAAGAGCCGGTGGAGCTGTCGACGGACGAAATTCACCTGGTCCCAAAAAGCCTGATGAACCAGCGGGTATTGCATTTTTTTCCCGTTAATGGGATTTGCTTTCGCCCAGTTGTCCAGATACAACCGATCGAGAGCGTAGGAATTTTTTCGTGTCATACCATCTCCTCTCAATCAACTGCTACGTGATACCGCGTTTCGGCCAATTCCGTCCTCAGCCCCAGAGCCTCCGAGAGCATGAGGAAAAATGCATACAGATCATAATCACTGCCCAGTTGGACAGTGAACCTTCTCGGATCTTGAGCATATGGGGAGAAAAACTTCCCCGCCCTACCCTCAAATTCCGTACAAGGCTTGACAACCTTATCGGGCGCAAACAGCCCTAGAAATACGTCCTCAACTGGCTCCGGTGTTTTCACGCTCACTCGCCATCGGCCACGGCAGGACCAAAACCAGACCATGACCTTGTCGGGAACCTCGATGAAATAGACAGGGAACAGGTTACCCTTATATGGGTAGTCGCTAACTACTTTCACTTGATTCGCCTCAATTTCGGCGAACTTCGAGAAAAACAGCAGAGCGACTTCGGACACAATAAACTCTACTTCTTTGCTGGCAAACCGCTTGTCAGGCGGGTCCAGAACCTCAAACCATCCTTTGACCGTTAGCATAATATGGCCTCCTAGTCTAGATTTTCAATGTACAGTACAGGAGATTATAGGCCACACCACCTCCAAAATCCACTTACCTCTTGATCATCTCTCATCCACCTGCTATATTATAGGTTATATGAATTTCTCATGTATGCAAACTAGCGCTTCCCTTATCTACCAACTCGACTTGGTAGGTATTTCGTGGGAAAAGGAGGTTTGCACCAGCTAATTTAGTCACACCAGTAGTTTGAATTAGGCAAGCCTCCGCAAGGAGGTTTTTTTATGCTCCTTGCGGAGGCTCCCCCAGTCAAATTACTCCCCACTGGGATGGAAGAGCAATTTGACCCACATAGCCCATTAACATCAAAAACAGATTTTGAGACGCAAGTTATCGATCTTCGCAGAAGAAACCAGCACGAGCTCGAGGATATCCTTTTCAAAAAAATTTACGCAGTCAGCCGTAGGTAACCTCATAAGGGAGAGTGACGCTGCGGTGGCTGACGAGTATGTAGGTAGTGTCGAGAAACTCCCTTTTTCCTCCAAACAAAAGACGACAACTACCGGTTTTTTGAAAAGCGGTATCAAGAGATCGTGCTGTGCAAATACACGGACAAAACCGATAACGAAGCGTTTCTCATCTACCAAAGGAGAAATCATGAACTACAGAGACAAGAATTGGATCGACAAGTTCTTTGGCAATGGCTTCTACGCCGCCGCCTACGAAGACTTCGTGGACGAGGCAACGACCAAGGCCGAGGTCACCGCGATCGTCAACCTTCTTCAGATTCCCCCAGGAGCACATATTCTTGACTGGTGCGGGGGCTGGGGTCGCCATATTTTGGAGCTGGTGGGGAGAGGCTTTCAGGGCACGCTGCTGGATTACACCAAACTCCATATCCAGATGGCCAGAAGAAACGCAAAGTTTGCCCACCTTAAACTCCGCTTCATCGAAGCTGATTTTAGGCACACACCGGTAGATATCCAGGCAGATTTCGCCATCAATATGTTCACAGCCGGCATTGGGTACCTTGGGATGGACCAGGACATGGTTGCCCTTCGCTCTCTCCATGCAGCCATCAAACCCGGAGCGAAGATTTTGATCGACACCGGCAACCTCTTCTGGCTCATGTCCCACTACAACCCCAATGGTTGGCGCGAGTCGGGAGATGGCCGTGTGAAGGTCCTCGAGAAGCGCCAGTTCGATTTTGGGAAGGGTGAGAACCAAGTCACCCAAATTCTCGTGAGAGATGATAAAGAGGTCGGCCGTCAAGACTACGCTATCAAGATCTACACCCCTCACGAATTAGCAAATGTTGTCCAAGCTGCCGGGTTTACCAATATTGCCCTCTACGGCAGTGTTTTCGGTGATCCGATCGGTCAGACTAGCAAACGCTTAGTTCTCATCGCCCAGAAACCCTAATCTTAGCCCGGGTGTCCCAGCACCCGGATTTTTTGTGCCCACTCGAATTGAAACCAGAACATAAATATGGTACTATAGGCCAAATCTAGTTCTTTGACAATAAAGGAGATTGATATGGGTATAATCGTCGCGGCCGTCCTAGTTATTGCCGGACTCCTAGTTGAGAAAGGTCTTAAAGAATACACCAGCAAGCCATTTATTCTGTTGAGGCTTTCGGCGCTTCTCGTATCATTAGGAAGCAGCGTATACATTCTGTATGGCGTATTTATCGCCGTTGATGCCCTAATTGGCACACCCTTAACAACCGTGACCTACATCGGCGGCATCAGTTTCATCTCTTCGATGGTAATGCCATTTCCCCCCGATCACCACAACACGCGAATGGTGTTGTTTCTCTTTGGACTGGCTATTCTAACTAGCGGTTTCTTGACAGTCGTATTGAAGCTGGCAGAATTAGGACTCCTCTAAAAAGACAGGAGCCAACTTTTGCCCAAGGAGCCCATATGATCGAAGGTATTCCACCCCTCATCAATTTACTTTTCTTATTGGGCATGTGCCCAGCTAACCTCCTCATTCTAACTGGGGGCGCCACTTTTCTTCTTTCTTTGTATAACCCCCAACGTCCAAATGAGTCGTGGGACGATTACAAAGCGAGAGACGACGCTCACGAGAACCTCTGGAAATGGGTCTCGTATTTCCAATTCGGCGTGGCCGGCTTCTCTTATTTTGCCAGCGCCGCCTTAATCGTCGGCTGGCAATATTTTGGCGCAGTTTTCACTCTTCTCGCCCGTCTCTAGTTCTTCGCCCCGCACCACTCGTGCGGGGTTTTTTGTTGCCACAAAAAGGCCTCGGGTTTTTACACACCGAGGCCAAGAAAAAATTTAGCTACCCACCACCCTATCTCGTGCCCAGTCCACATCCATAGCATCAGATCACCCCCCAACAAAGCCAAAGCCACCAAGACACAAATAACCAGCTCCCACACCTTGTTGAGCTTCGGCCGGAGTTTAACCTGCTGATCAAATCGGCCGCCCACCGGTCCTTGAGAGCCTTCGATCCGCCATTTTCCTGGATCCAGCACACCCATCCACAGGTAGCCTCCGTTGTCAGTTCGAATCAACTTTCCGTTTTCATTATTCCCAATCATCTGGAAAGGATATCTCGACGCCACCCAAGCAACTGTCGGGGTATTGGCCTCTATCTCAATCTCCACATTCCCCAGACCCATCTTCAACTCACCCGGCCGCGCTATATCGCTAGCTGTTTCAAGCCACAAGAACAGAGCCATACCAGCGACAAGACCCGCAAGAATAATCCACATTTTTCTCCTCCTGAAAAGAAAACCCCGAGCTAGGCCCGGGGTGAGAAAATCTATTTCGAGAACAAATCCCGAAGAACGAGGAAGCCAATACCACAAACGGCGTACCACACGGTACTAGCCGCGAGTCCATAGAACAGGCTATCGAGCACAAATCTTGCCTTGGCGTTGCTAAGAGATTCGTGGCCAGGAAGCGATCTTACCTTGATATTCACACCATCATCACTATAGAGATCCATATTTACCGGATCATCAGCCAGACGAACTCGCCATAGGCCAGGCTCAACAAACCCCTCGTACTGATAAAAATACGGCTCCTCGCTCATGGTAGGGGACAGTTTCTCATCCGCAACTCGCTCTTCTATGTCTCCATCGCTCACAACAGAAAAAAACTCACCACTTGTCACCCGCATATGAAATTGCCTCTCTTCAGAAGAGGTAACAAGAAGTATTTGGTGTCTAGTCGGCTTGAAATTGATTTGTGATCCCTCGTATGTCTGTGACAGGACCGTACGTCGATACTTCCGCACACCGACGAGAATCACGAGCAGTACTACTAATACTTCACCTACCGCAAGTATTATGCCATTCATAATGATCTCCTTTGTGTCCTATGAGTATTTTAAAGAGCCTATAACTGAGGTATTGTAGCACATCTATGTATCTGTTAGGCATCTTGCCCTTTCAGGAACTATAGGATATAATCCCACCAGCACATTAATCTACTACAGGAGGTTCTATGCCCACTCGTATTTCAGGACCAGACGTCAGTAAGTGGTCAATTGACTTGTATTGCAGCGGCATATATCGACCAGTTCAAACCAGAGAACTGGGCTGCGCCACTCGTCACCGCTATTATGCCAAAGATGTCCAGGTGTACTCCTCTACCCGGGGAGGCTGCTTTGCTGTTAGCTGTCCGACCTGCGACAAGGTCCTCGCTCTTGGTCTCAACGAAGTCCCCCAGCACGTCCAAAAAGCCGTGCTAAAAGAGGACGCTCCCGACCCGGACCCCGAAATCACCACAGACGCAGTCGAAAAGTGGAAAAAGAAGTTTACTTGTGATGATGAAAACTGCGGACACAAAGTCACGCTAAAAGCTGGCGACATCGTCTACTCAGACGACTATCGTTCTGCTGGACACGTGCTCCTGTTTCGTTGTCCCAGTTGCCGCGGCATTAACTTTATCGACGGGGAAGTCCCCATTTTCATTCACGAAGACGCCAAGGACCGGGCGATACACACAGCCTGGATTCACTCGTACAGCAACCACTAACCCTTCCTCGCCCTCCGGCCAACCGGAGGGCTTTTTGTGAGATCCGGATCAGTACTTAATCACCGCGTTATAGCTCAAAAACACCCATACGTTAAAGGCCGCAGTGACAAGAATCAGCAGCTTAAGCCCCCTCCCCACCCCTCTTTCTGCCACTGCCTTAAGCAACAGCAGAAACAGCAAAGGCAACAAATCATTTAGATATCTGGGCCCAAATTGCCTCGACCCTGGTACAAAAAATAGCATCAGCATCGCCAATATCACTCCTATCGTCAAAATGGCGCTCCAGTCTTCCATCCCTCGAGGTCTGCGCAAGAAAAGCAAAATGAATACTGGACTCATATAGAAAAATCCCCATCCGGGTCCATTTGGGTCCATGGTAAAGAATGGATAACGCAACCGATACTCATCCAATTTATGTGAATCCAGAATCACCGGATCAAGCCCTCGCAGGAAATAATAATAGAAATTAGTGGGTATATTCTCGGCCCTATACCATCCCTTGTCTCGCTGCTCAGCCGTAACCGGCGGATAGATCCTCTGTTTTGTATATCCACTCTCCCACACACTTCCAAATCGTTGGAAGTTATACCACCCGAGACCTACCAAAATCACCACAATCGGCATCCCAAACTTAACCAGCTCAATCACCCTGCTATTCAATCGTTTCTTCGTCTCCCCCAAAATTATCGCTATGTAGAATAATCCCATAAGACCCGCATTCAGTCTTGCTGCCATCGCCAGAGCCATACACAACCCTACCCAGAAATAATCTCTTTTATATAGATATAGACACAGCGACAACAACAGAAACGTCACAGCAGTCAGTTGCCCCTGATACCACACCACCGCCTCCATCGCGATTCCCAGATAAGGAGACACAAACACGTAGGTCATCATCATCCAAAACGCCCAAAACTTATCTTTGAGGACTGCCTTGGCAATTAGAAATACAGATCCCAGGTTGATGAGATTAAGTAATACACTCAGATATCCAGCATTATTCCCATACCAATATTTACGAAAGTAGGCAAAAGGTAGCAGCAAGATAGCCGGCAAAGGTCCTTGTGGTAGGTATGTTTTCCCATCAACCACAGTCATATCCAGAGTTGTGGGAAACCATCCCAAATCCAGTCTTTTCTCGACAAACCCGTAAGCTAAATTGAGAAACCCATTAGGTAGTCTTCCTGTAGTTAAATTGCTATAAAACACTACAGCCACCAAGATTACAAACACTGCTATTCCCAGCAGTTCCATTAGACCAAACCTCCCCTTTTTCTCCATCTCAGATAGTATACCCGACCAAAAACCACAGCAATATCTTATCTTGTTAAACTAATCTCATGCGCAGATATATTCCTGGGGTCATTATTAGCACCTTATTTTTAGCAATTGGTCTTCTGACCGATTCCCAATATGGTCTCTTCTGGGATTATTATTTTCACCTCAACGCAGGTCTTAGACAAAATTTGGTTTCTCGTCCCTGTCCTCAAGTATCTTGACCCCAACATCGGCTTTGCCGACGACTTTCGCCACATTATGGAGTCCCTCTACCCTTTTCTCCTTTTTGCAGCAATCGGACTAAACGTGATGGAGAATGCAAGTAAT
>OBEQ010502358.1_pt1 | contig 26646 bp, 27 predicted proteins | sample 1670901 | NCBI WGS metagenome assembly OBEQ01 (sample SAMEA104232315, study PRJEB22302) | groundwater metagenome | biome: forest; feature: aquifer; material: groundwater | place: USA | collected 2011-08-07 | depth 5.4 m | reverse complement strand
TTTAACATCGCTGAAAATCCTTTTTGGACCAGAAGTAAAGGTGAGACATAAAATGTTACTAACCCAATCGGGTTAAAAATTCCAATTAAAAACCGGTCTAATTGAAAAATTATTTGTCCGGATATATTGCTTAAGAATTTAAAACCGCCAAAATTTAAAAGTTTTCTTAAAATATTTGGGTCAAACTGTGGTTTTAGTGAAATTTGTGGTAACAGCTTAAAAATAATTCCGATAAATACAAAGGTGGCGATAATACTAGTTAAAATATTCCATAAAACAATAGAGATTAAACTTTGGCCCATCAGCAGTATACCAATTACCCCAAGAGTATTTAAAACTCCAAATAGCACATTGCGGCTGTTGGAGATACCCATCCTTTGCAACCCATTGGGAATAGCATTAAAAACCGTTAAAACCATGGTGACAAAAAAACCTAAACCACTAAGATAAAAAGCTGAGATGGCCAGAGGAATAAACTCTGAAGGGATATGCAAAAACTGCAGTACAATCATTTTGGTCAAAAGAATTATTAAGCCTCCACCAACTATGCCAATTAAAATATAAGCGCTTAAGGCGTTACCAATTATTTTTTCTAAACTTTTCCGGTCATTTTGGGCTGAGTATTCTGAGATATACTTAATAATCGCCGCACCAAGTCCCAGATCTAAAATGGAAAAATAACCAATTACGACAGTCAAAATTGAATAGATTCCATAAAGATCGTTACCTAGTCTATGGATAATAAATGGCGCACTAACAATTCCTATTGCCAATAAGAAAAACTGGCCTAAAAAATTATAAAAAATATTCTGGGTGACTTGATATTTTTGTTCCATGAGGCTCAATTAAAGTCTAGCAGATAGGTAGGAAGTTTAGTAGATTGTGGTGGAATACCTTTACGTTCTGACAAACCAAATTATTGATAAATTTATTGAAATACTGAAAGATTGGCAAATTGTTTTTCAACAATATCCACCTGACAATTAAGGTACCTAGATTTGCTCTCGGGCAATTAGTCCTTTAATGTTATTGAAATCGTTCTTATCTGCTGTTATTAATTGGCCACCGTTTAAAATCGCTGTAGCCGCAATAGCTGCATCTGCCAGCTCAATTGGTCGTTCTAAATCTCTTGCAATTGAACCCGCTAACTGTGCAACTTCAAATGTATAAGGCAGAATTTTAAGAGGACTAATAGTGGCAAGTAGGGATTGCTCTTTTTGTGGATCTTTTGTACTTCGACCCTCATATAATTCCTGGATTGTAATCATTGATATACCCAAATCCTCTTTAGGGTTATTCTTAACCAAAACCATCAATTTTGAATCCTGGTTTTTATTTTGTAACCTAAGGTGGTCAATGATAATATTAGTATCTAAAATCACCATGAATTTTTTCTGGATTGAGATGCTTTTAGTTCAAATTTTGATCTAGTCTTTGGTAATTCATCCCAATCTTCATCTGACCATGAACCTTTAGTCTTCGCCAACAACTGTAAATAAGAATTATCTGAATCCGATTTAGTTAAAATTTCTGTGATAGGATATATATATATTCCGTTACCGACTAGAACCAGATTAAGAACCATATCAGTGGTAATTCCAAGACTATCTCTCATTTCTTTAGGTATAACTACCTGTCCTTTAACGTTTGGTTTAGTTATGGTTCCAACTTTCATACTGGTAATATTTTATTACCAATTACTTAATTTGTCAATCATTCAAAACATCATTTGGATCTTTTCAACAACCACTTAAATCTAACTAAAATTTTTCATATTAAACTTTCTTTTTTGATTTTCCTTTAAGAAGGTTTGTAACCTGTGGATTTTGTAACCGCCCCTTTACAGATTGTTGGTCTAAAGGTAAGACAGAGAGATACCCATATTATTACTGCAAAAATAAACAGTGCGTAAAATATGCCCAAATAATCAAAAGAGACGACTTGCAAGATGAATTTTATGAGTACTTAAAGCGAGTTAAATCCAAAGAGGAGTTTATAGAGGTTTTTGAGGCTGTTTTTAATGCTAGGTATGGGCAAAGAGAGCAGGCACTTCAAGGTGAGTATCTTCAAAAATTAGATGGGACTAAAGAATTACATCAAGAGCAAACATGGCTAGTTCAAAAAGGCAGAAAAGGCATCATCTCAGACGACCTTTTGAAAACCCAGTTAGAAGGTATTGGTAAAAAAATTACTTTGGCCGAGATGAGCCTGAATAATACATACCAGGAGAAGATGTCGGTTGAGAACCTACTTAGTGAGGCTTACGCATTTTGCCGAACCGTTGAAATAGCTTGGTACAACGCCCTACCCGAAGTTAAAGTAATTTATCAGAAGCTAATTTTCCCCTCAGGAATTACCTACCATTTTGATGGCTGGTCGAACCAGGATACAGGGCTTCCCTTCAAGCTAATCAATGATATTGGATCTAAAGATCCAACGGATGTGGACTCAGTTGGGATCGAACCAACGGCCTCCTCGATGTGAACGAGGCGCTCTACCACTGAGCCATGAGTCCATTAGACCATATTTTAGCATAATCCTGAGCTTGAGATCAGCCTCTGGCTATAGTAAACTTAACAAGCATGAATCCTGATTATTTAAACAACTTTGAGCCTGCACAACATAGCACTGGCTCCCAATTTATTGAACTTTTACAAACCTTTGTCATTTTTGCCGCAGTTTTTTTGGTCATTTTCTTGTTTGTGGCCCAACCCCATAAAGTCTCTGGTCCCTCAATGAAAAACACCTTCCACAACGATGACTATATCATCACTGATAAGTTAACTTACCGTTTTTCTAATCCCCAGCGAGGCAATGTCATAGTTTTTCAAGCTCCGAGGGACCACAGCACTGATTTTATTAAACGGATTATTGGTCTGCCTGGCGATAAAGTTAAAATTGAGGCTGGGAAAGTTTATATTAACGATAAACTTTTAAACGAACCTTATTTAATGCCGGGAATCCAAACTTTTGCCAATCAGGGCTTTATTGCGGAAGGAGAAACTAAAACTGTTCCGCAAAATGAATACTTTGCCTTAGGTGACAACCGGGTCCAATCTTCCGATTCCCGGGATTGGGGATACATTAAAAGAAATGAAATCCTAGGTCGAGTCCTGGTCCGCTACTGGCCGGCAAATTATTTGGGTGTCTTCCCCGGAACCTATTCTGCTTATGGTGTTTAAACAGTAGGTACCTACGGCTAAAGCCGGATGTGCCCTGCCGCTACACGGACGTATGGAAAATTTAGAAGATTTACCCAAAATTGCACTCCAAGATAAATTAATTACCTTTCGCCCAATTAACCTTGAGGACGCAGAAACTCATTTGGCTGGTGATGATGAAGAACAAATTAAATGGTTAAATAGTGGTAAGAGTACCATGGAATCAGTTCAAAACTGGATTTTTAAAAAACCAGAAATCTTGGACTAATAATGGGCCAATCTTTAATTTTGCTATCATCCAAAACGGAACTGGTGGGCTTGTCGGGATGGTTGAGGCGAATATAGGTTTAAAAATTTAGTATTTCAAGAGGGAAAATCTTACTCGCTGAATCCGCGAAAGTAGCTGGTGATTGCCTCGTAGATTTTTTCTACTTTGCCATTGGTTTCGTCAGGCACCCCGTCTAAACGAATCTCTAATTTTGCAGTATTGCCGGTTAAAGTATATTTAACCTTAACTTTAGATTCAGCACTACCATTGGCTAGCGACTGCTGCAGTCCCTCTTGAATCCGGTCTATCTCATCGTTCACAATATGCATCAGCGAGGGGGTGGAACCTTTTTTAGGACCAATTCCATGGCTTGAGCGCATTTTCCTGACTAGATCCTCGGCTCCCCGGACTGATAAATTACGCCTTAGAACTTCTTTATAAGCATCAATAATAAGATGCGGGTCTTCCAATGCGGACAAAGCCCGGGCATGACCTTCTGAGGTTTGGCCAGACATTAATGCGTCTTTTAGCGCGTCCGGCAGGGTCAGGAGTCTAATCGTATTGGAAATATAGGATGGTGATTTGGACACCCGAGTAGAAATCTCCGCATTGGTTAATGTAAATTCATCCATCAATCTCTTATAAGCTTGGGCTCTTTCTAAAGGGTTTAAATCAACCCGCTGAACGTTTTCCACAATCGCCATCTCCAACATTCCTTGGGGAGTAGTCTCGCGGATAATCACCGGCACAATTTTTAAACCAACCAATTTTGAAGCCCGCCAGCGTCTTTCCCCAGCAATGATTTGGTAGCCGGCTGGGGTTTTGGCCACCACAATTGGTTCCAAAATTCCATGAGTGCGAATTGACTCAGCCAGTTCAGCTAAAGATTCTGGGGTTATTAAACCACGGGGCTGCAGCGGATTGGATTCTAAAGTATCGATATCAAGTTCAAAGATGTGTTCGTCGGTTGTTTGAGGATCCATTATTTAAAAAATACGAAATCCGAAATACGAAGCGCGAAACAGTGATTAATTTTCGAATCTGAGAAAATTCAAAACAATTTGAAATTGTTTCGAATTTCGAGTTTCGATATTCGGATTTAATTTACTACATCAACTACTCTTTTACCGCGTCTGGTTTTAAATAGAACTTTTCCCTCAGTCATCGCAAAGATTGTAAAATCATTGCCTAATTTGACCCCTACTCCAGGATGAAATTTAGTCCCTTTTTGGCGGATAATAATATTCCCAGTCGTCACAATCTCGCCGCCGAATTTTTTAACCCCCAGGCGTTTTGAAACTGAATCCCGATTTGTTGCGGCTGTGCCGCCTGCTTTTTTATGTGCCATTTATTATTTTACTTCCTTTCAGACTATAGTAATTGTGAAAAAAAGTCAACTATAATTTTCACGGTCATTATGCTACTAACTTAATCCGACTATGTAATGCTTTTGAACCTGTAACTTTTCTAGTATTAGCTTTAGCATGGTATTTAGCGACCCTAATTTTTTTGTCTTTAACTGTTTCTAAAACATCAAATTTAGCTTTTTGTTTCAAAAATGGGCTGCCAACTTCTAATTTACCTGCTTTAGATTGGGCTAAAACCTCAGCTTCAATATTTTTTTGTTCTCCCAAAAAGTCCACCAAAAAAGACTTATCTGCTTCAACTTTATATTGCCGGCCGGAAATCTGCACAATTAAGTAATCCATAATGTGAAATTATACAACAAATACCTTAATCTAACAAGCTAAATCTACTCGCATCTTTTTTGCTGCAGCCAAAGCGGGCCACTGAGGCCACCAAACCTAATGAGAGCAGAGTAGTAATAATTGAACTGCCTCCATAAGATAAAAGCGGCAAGGTAATACCAGTAATTGGTAAGATCCCGGCGTTCATTCCAATATTAATTGTGATTTGGAAAAAAAGCATACTTAAAACCCCAATAATAATCAGCTCCCCAAACCGGTCACTTACCTTTTGCAGCAATCTAAATCCCAAAAAAAAGATAATTGAGTAAAAAACAAGTACAATTACTGAACCTAAAAATCCTAACTCTTCGGCGATAAATGCAAAAATAAAATCAGTTTGAAATTCCGGCAGAAACCTTAAGCGTGATTGTGTCCCCCGCCCTAATCCCCGGCCAAACAACTCGCCAGAACCGACTGCAATCATTGATTGGATAACATGGAAGCCGATGCCTTGGGGATCAAGATTGGGTGAAAAAAAGCTAATAATACGGTGTTTTTGGTAATCTTGAAGCAAAAACCAACCCAACGGGGTCACAACCGCCCCTACTAAACTCATTAAAACTAACTTCGGTAAAGAGATATTGGCGCCAATCAGCATCGCCAACCAGATAAAAACTAAAGTTAGAGTTGTGCCTAAATCAGGCTGTCTAAAAACCAATAAAGCCATTGGCAGCAAAATCCCTAAACTGAGGCCAATATTCCTCCAGCTGGGACGGTTAATTGACCAAAAACTAGCTAGGGCCAGAATTAAAATGGGTTTGGCAAATTCTGAAGGTTGAAGATTAAATAACCCCAGCGGGATCCACCTTACAGCCCCCCGGGATTCAATACCTAGAACTAAAGTAATAATTAGCAGCAAGATCATAACTCCATAGAAGCCTTTAATCAAAGATTTAATCGCCCGGTAGTCAAAAGCTCCAATCACAAAATATAACCCAATCCCAATCAGCGCAAAAATCAGTTGCTGTAGAGCTAAACCAGGATTTGAAGTATAGATGATGGTAATGCCAAGGCTAAGAAGTAAGAGTGCTGGAATAATCATCTAATTTGAGACAAGAAACTGGAATCTAGAAACTAGCCAGAGAGACTAGAATCCAAAGACTGGATTGTCAAGTTTCCGACATCCAGTATCTTTTTACCAATTTCTAGTCTCAAACCTCCAGCTTCTTAATTGACAGCTCATTTGCTTGTTCTATTTTTATTGCAGCTGTGGCTTTCAAAATCATCTCCTCAAACTCTTTGGGCCAAGTTGGGCCAAAAACTTCAATTTTATCCTTTAAAGTCAGCCCAGAGTCTTTTCTTAATTGTTGAATTTGCCTGATTAAATCCCGGGCTTCACCCTCAGCTTTTAATTCTGGAGTAATTTCTATATCCAATTCAATTAAGGAAAATTTATCTGAAAACTTTTTATACTCAACTGCTTTGACATTCAACTCCTCGGCAATAATTTTTTCCATTTCAGGTTCGAGTTTTTCTACATTCAAAGCTGGACTATTGGAATAAATGGCTTTTGCCAGTGGTTGGCGCAGTTTAATTCCTGCCTCTTTTCTAATAGCATGCCCTTCCTCCACTATTGTCCTAACCCATTTCATTTTGGCTATTAGATCATCATTCAATAAGCTTTTATCCCCCAATGGATAATCAGTTAAATGGACAGAAACATCTTCAGTTAAGTTTTTGTAAATTTCATCTGAAATGAAAGGCATAAACGGGGCCAAAAGCTTAGTTAGAGTGACTAGGTTGCCATAAATTACTCCCAAAACCATATTTTTTTCTTTTATATTAACGTTGGTGGGGCCAATTTTCTCCCGGCTTCTGCGAATATACCAGGTTGATAAATCATTCACCACAAATTCCTCAATTGTGCGAGATGCAGTAGCAGCATCATATTTTTCCAAAGATTGGTTTACCAATAAAACAACCTCAGTTAACCTGGCTAGAATCCATTTATCTAAAATACCTAATTCTCCACGTTCCAGTTCACAAACCCAACCTTCGACAGAAGCCCGATCAACAAAAAACTTATAGACATTCCACAAAATCAGATAATACCTTCTTCTGATATCATCAATTACGTTATAGCCAAATTTAAGGTCATTTTCTGGATTTGAAGTCACATATAGCCAGCGCATGACATCAACACCGGCTTTATCAGCCGCCTCATTAAATTCAATTGAGTTACCGGTTGATTTATGCATTGGGGCACCCTTTTCATCGACCAAATTGGCAAAACCTAAAAGATTCTTTAATGGATTTGTTCTTTTTAGTGCTGTGCTCATGGCAATAAGTGAGTAGAACCAGTTTTTGAATTGTCCGGGAAAACCTTCAGTCACAAAATCAGCTGGAAACCAACCTTCAGGCAGAGTAGAAAAAGGCACAATCCCGGCATCTAACCAAGGATTACCCACATCTGGAATCCTTGAAATTGTTTCACCACATTTTGAGCATTTGATTTTTACTTCGTCAATCCATGGTTTGTGCGGTGTATGACCTTCAAATTTATCCCAACCTTCAACAGCTTTTTCCTTTAGCTCCTCAATTCCGCCAATTACTTCAAATTTTTTGCATTTTTTACACTCCCATATGGGTAAAGCCAGACCCCAAAACCTTTTTTTGGAGATTAACCAATCATGGAGGTTATTTAACCAATCCAGTTCCCGGTCATAACCCCATTTCGGCATCCAATTTATATCCTTTATGGCCTCTTTCATCTGATCTCTGTAGGATTTTTGTGAATCATCTGTCTTGTCCACCGCAATATACCATTCATCAACCACCCGCCAAACCAGTTCAGTTTTACAGCGCCAACAAGCCGGGTAACGGTGGGTGTAAGGATTAATTTTGAACAAAAACTTGCCACTTTCAAAATTTGTAAGGTAATCAATTATCAGTTCCGGGTGGTTTTTAGCATTTTGGGTACTAAAATCCCCCATTTGGTCCATATAATTTGCCCCTTCATCAATTATTTCAATGACTGGTAGCCCCAGTTTTTTACCTAGTTGAAAATCCTCAGTTCCGGCACCAGGAGCAATATGAACCATTCCTGTTCCTTCATCTGCTCCCACCGGCAGAATCTGCGGATCACCGATCACAATTTTATGAGGCTGATCTTCCATGGCTTTTTTAATCCTTTCCAGCGAGTCAAACGGCGCTTCGTACTCCCAACCCTCCATAGCTTTTCCCTTGAGAGTTTGTCTTTTTTGAGTTTCAGGCGGTAAAATTTTCTGATCAAGTAAGCGACTAACTACTTCCCTCATCACCCATAACCTCTCATCATTTACTTCTACCGCAATATAAGTTTCTTCCTCATTTACCGCCACAGCTACATTTCCGGGAATGGTCCAAGGAGTAGTGGTCCAAACGAGTAAAAACTCATTTTCTTTGCCCTCAAGAGGTAACTTAAAAAATATTGACTCATGAGTGAGTTCTTTATAATCTTCAGTTAAAATTTCATGCTGGGAGATGGCAGTTCCACACCTTGGGCACCATGGGACCGAGTCGTGACCCTTGTAAATCCAACCTTTTTCGTGGACAGCCTTAATGAAATTCCAAATCGCGTAATTATTTTGCTCAGATGAGGTGTGGTAGGAGTTATCCCAATCCATAAACTGTCCCAAGCGCTTAGATTGCTCAGTCTGAATCCCAGAGTATTTTTTGACTCGCTCTTTACACAAATTAACAAACTTTTCCAATGAGGCAAATTCGTCTCCGGGAATTAAATTTAAGATATCTTTTTTATTTTTGAGTCCCAGCTCTTTTTCAACTTCAACTTCTACCCATAAACCTTGCTCATCAAAACCATTTTGAAATCGTTCCTTAAACCCCCGCATGTTATACCAACGTTGCCAAAGGTCTTTATAAGTTCTACCCCAGGCATGATGCACACCCATTGGGTTATTGGCAGTAATTGGACCATCTAGAAAGGAGAATTTTTGTTCTTTGTCATTATTTTTTTGCAGATATTTCTCGACTATACCCTCTTTATACCAGTGATCCAGCAACTCTCTCTCAAGAGCGGGAAAATCTACTTGTGATGAAACTGGTTTAAAGCTCATGTGAGTATTGTAGTTTTTGTGAGCTCAAATGGCAAGATCACCATCTTGAAATTTGAATCTGTTAAGATAATAATATGGGCATGAATGATCAAATAATTAATGAACTGATAACCAAGATGGTCAAGATCTTTGCAACCAAAGATGACCTGAAAGGTTTTGCAACAAAGGATGACTTAAAAGATTTTGCTACCAAAGATGATTTAAGGAATATAGCAACTAAAGATGATCTAAGAAATTTTGTTACCAAGGATGACATTAAAACTCTAGCCACAAAAGGTGAATTGAAACAACTAGAACAAAACCTTACAAACGAAATTAGATCAGTCGGCAAAGTTCTTACGGATTATATGGATGAAATAGATCCTAAAGTAGACAATCATGAAAAAAGGCTAACCAAAATTGAATCCCTCCCCTCAATCGCCCACCAAATTAAATAACAGGATTAATCTTCAGAGGTTTCTTCTATTGCTAACCGGAAGTCTTTTCTAACCCCGATCAAGGTCCAACCTAAATCCGGATTCCCTGTAATCGAATGTCTGGCAGGTACAACTCTCACTCTATCATAATACCCCTGAACTTCCTCCAGCGAAGTACAGCTCCCTCTAACTATCGGACCTGTCATAATCTGAATTGCTTCTACTTTGGCAACTCGCCAAGCTGCTACAAAACGTTGATCATGAGCTAACTCAGTAGCAGTAAATTTCTTACCAGCCATCATCTCTTGGTATGTTTGGCCTCCATTAACTGTAAAAACAACTTCTTCACCCGATTTTAAATTATATAATTGATCAGCAGGAATATATTGAGGTTCTATAGTTAATCTAGACATTTTAATTAATATTCTTTCTTAAAAAAGCGGGAATGTCGAAATCAATGTCTGAGTATTCATCATCCTGCTGCTGCGGTTCAGTTGGAGTTTGGTTATCATCATCACTTTGCCCTTGAGCTTGTTGATTTGGTTGAGCTTGGTAAGGGTTATTACTAGATTGATAGGGACTATTAAAACCTTGCCTATTAGCAGACGGATCCTGTTGGTTTCTTTGGAAACTATTGCCTGATTGATTATTGTAGATTGGGGTAGCCACACCTTGGCTATTGATTGTGGCTTGCTGCTGCATCTGATTAAACCCGCCCATCTGCCCCATCCTGTTAATCCCAGAATATTCTCTGAGCCTCTCACGGGATTCGTCAAATCCAGTGGCAATGACCGAAATTTTAACCATATCAACCATATCCTCCCTAATTGTGGCCCCAAAAATAATATTAGCATCAGGTTCTGCTGCTTGGGCAATAATCTGGGCCGCCTCGTTAACCTCCTGCATGCTCAAATCCGGGCTGCCAACAACGTTAAAGAGCACACCCTTGGCTCCTTCAATTGAAACTTCCAAAAGTGGTGAGGCAATCGCCATCCTGGCCGCGGTTGCCGCCCGGTTTTCTCCCCCAGCCTGACCAATACCCATCAATGCTGATCCGGCATTAGTCATGATTGTTTTGACATCAGCAAAATCTACATTAATTAATCCCGGCTGGACAATTAAATCAGAGATTCCCTGGACCCCTTGGCCTAAAACTGAATCAGCCAGCCTAAATGCCTCTTGCAGGGTCATATTTTTATCAACAACCTCTAAAAGCCTTTGGTTGGGAATGACAATTAAAGCGTCCACCTTATCCTTGATATTCTCAATTCCCTCTTCAGCATTAACCATCCGCTTACTGCCCTCAAAAGCAAAGGGTTTGGTCACGACAGCCACAGTTAAAGCCCCTACCGACTTGGCAATAGTGGCAGCAACCGGCGCTGCACCAGTCCCGGTATTATGCACCACAAATCCTTCACTGACAAAGTTATGAGATCCGTCAACAGTAATATCGTACACATCCTCTTCACCCAAAGAGTTGGTGGATTGAACTTTGGCAAAGCCAAAATGTTCAAAAAAACTATCATTAGTTGGTCCCCGGTAACCATAGAAAAATCCTTCACCTGTTCTAAAACGGGTCTTTTCAGTCAAGGATTCATTTAATAGGTAGAGCTTGTAGACTCTTAGTTCCCAAGCGGTAAATAATATTTCTTGTTTAGAATGCGGAGGTTTAAGACTCCTAACTCTTGAGTGAACATTACTACTTCTTAACCCTAAGCAAGTGCAAAGTACTTTTAGTTGTTTAATTAATTTTTCACTACCCATTTCAAACCTTAACTCCAACTTATCTTTACCAGAGTGATTAATCTGCTTAAGATAATGACCATCTACGTCAGCCAAACCCAAAATAATTTGCTTTTTATATGAATCTGGGATTTTAAAAACCCAACTTGGGATTTCTTTTTCTTTTGCCGGTTTATTTAAACCTAATTCTTCTAAAGCATTATACGTAGACTTAGAACCAGCATAATACCAACCGGTAGTACTTTTTTTGAGCTTAAGATTAAAAACTTCTTCAAATAATGTTAGATAATATTGATTTCGCTCATTATAAACTGATGGAGAAAAATGAACTTTCCAACTATCCTTACTTTTAGAGATCAATCCATCACCCAGTAAAAATCCAAATAACCGGCATAATTTCTCGTCAACTCGAAAATTAAAATCAAATTTTGTTTCTGGAACTTCGGGTGCTTTCCTTAGCACTACAACGATATCTTTAGGGGTTAAAGCTTGAGCTTCTACCCACTCAAAACTAAACTTAGAAAATCTCCCTTTTGAATCAGGGTTAATTGGATTAACCTTTAAAAAAGGGTGATCATATGAGGCACAAAGTGTTTGATTTTTAGTTTTAACCTCAATAATCCTTTTTACACCAGTCTTCATTGCAGCTAGAACTTTTTTCTTGGCTAATTTCCCCTTTTCAAGCGAATAAACATGAGAACCTGGTTGAATGGAATCAATTCGGATAGGACCTTGGGGATTGGTATAGATTAAAGAACTACCTCTCAAACAACCTCCACCCATACCAGCTGTAATAAACACCATATCCGCACCTTCTAGAGCCTCTTGAAGTTTTTGAGCCGATTCTTCAGCCGCCTGCTTGCCAACTTCTGGGTTACCACCTGCCCCCAAGCCTTTGGTTAATGTCTCACCAATTTGAACCTTAGTTGGAGCATGGTTGGACAGTAAAGCTTGAGCATCAGAGTTAACCGCAATAAACTCTACCCCTTCAATCTGTTGGAGAGTAATCATTGAATTGAGGACATTGGATCCGCCTCCCCCAAGCCCTATGACTTTGATCTTTGCGAAGCGTTGTACGTCAGGTTTGATTAGCATCTGAGTTTATTTGGGCTGATTGTAGCAAGTAATTACTAATTTGTCGAGTTGGATTATGGTAGGAAGGATTTGATCAGGTCGGTGATTTTTTTGCCGATATTACCAACTGGGAAACCCTTACCCAAAACTGGCAGACTCATCTCTGACAATCCCCCTGAACGGGAGCCATAAAGCAACAGTCCGGCTGCTGCAGCATAGGCTGGGGAATCGATCTCATCAATCAAACCAAATAAACCTTCAATTTTCCCCACTCTGGCCGGGAATCCCAAAACATACTTTGCCTGCTCTAAAATTCCGACAGTGAGTGCTCCGCCTCCGGTCACAACCAATCCTGAAGGGACCTGGCCGCCAAAACCACTTTTTTTAATCTCTTTGCCAACATACTTAAATATCTCCTGCAGCCTGGGCCTGATAATCCCGTCAACTACAGCTTTGCGCGAAATTTTTTGCTCCTCTTCACCAATCCCCATAGTTTTAAGATCCAAAATCTCCTCCTCTTTGTGGCGGGCTGGGGTAGACTGTTCACCATTATCAGCCATCACTGGAATCCTGATTTTCTGGCCAATTTTCTCTTTTAATTTTTCCGCTGATTCCAAAGAGATTCTCAAACCTACTGCAATATCAGAAGTGACATGCCTCCCCCCCAGCGGGATGACTGAAGAATAGGAGATCGCCCCATCAACATAGATCACAATATCAGTCGTTTCCCCACCAATATCAACTAAAACTACCCCTAACTCCTTTTCTGTTTCGGTTAGAACCGCTTGGGAGGCGGCCAAACCAGAAAAGATTAACTCACTCACCTCTACCCCGACCATTCCCACACATTTAATTTGGTTACGCATTGAGGTAGAGGAACCGGTAATAATATGAGTGTCTGTCTCCAAGCGCACCCCCGTCATCCCCCTGGGGTCACTGATTCCTTCCTGGCCGTCAACGGTAAAAGTCCGGGGAACAACATGCAAAATCTCCCGGGAAGAAGGCAGTGGGATAGCCCTTGCGGCCTCATTAACCCGCTCAATATCTGATTCCTTAATCTCCCCCCCTGAATCAGCCACTGCGACCACTGCGTGTTGATTAACAGATTCAATTTGCGGGCCGCCGACAGTGACAAAAGCCGAAGAAACTGAAACTCCGGACATCCTTTCGGCCGATTCGACTGATTCAGTAATAGCCTCAACTGCCGATTCAATATCCACAATCTGGCCTTTTTTAACCCCTCGGGAAGCAACTGAAGACACACCGATTAAATTAACATGGGAAGAATCTTCCCCTATCGTCGCAATCAGAGTCGTGGTCTTGGCTGAACCTAAATCAATACCACAAATAATTTTGTCTTTTGCCATATATTCTATTGTATGAGTTTTGGGCAGGAAATCTCAAGTGCCTATGGAATGGTTAGCTCTAAACTTCACCTATTTGGAACAGAGTATACTACAATTGCCTTTTCAAATCTTAAGTCAATTTTTTTAACCTCTCTGGAATCAATCATTGCCTGATGCAAAATCAGTTGTAATGAGGCAATTTGGCGGTCAATATCCCACCTTAAAGAAAATGCTAATTCTTTTTCTCCGCTTAAAAATAATCCCGATTCAATAATTTTAATTCTTTTGGTTACTATCCCCTGCTGAGTTAATAAATTGATAACTTTTAAACTTTTGGCAATTGCGTCTTCCGGAATTTTTGCCCCTAATTTTAATTCCGTTGCCTGGTGATAATATTCAATCTCCGGTAAATCTGAAGTATCTGCTTGTAACTTTAAAATTGTACCCTCATTATCAACGATAAAATTAGCTATCTGTTTTGCACCTTGGGTATTTTCAATTATAATGGCTGTAGCTGAAGAAGCAGTTGCTTCACTTAACTTTAAATCAAGTTCCGGAAGTTGAAAAAACTTAATTACGGCCGCCAGTTTACGGTCATTGGCTTCAATCTCTAAGGTTTCCGGGAATTTTTTTTGGATTGTAATACTACTCAGACACTTAAATTTTTGTTTGGCTTTTTGTTGCAAAGATTCTGCGGAAATATTAAAGATGTTCGAATTTGCTAAATTTAAATAATTTCTTAACTGCTCATTACTAACACAAGATAAATCCGTATTTTTAAAATTGATATTTTTAATTCGGAAAGGATTATTTTTTACCATAAAAAAAATAGCCAAAAATAAAAAAGTTATAAACAAGACTGTCAAAAAAGTCATTATTTTTTTCTTGGAAATCCGGTGGAATTTGGCGCGGTTTAATCTTCGCAATCCCAAAACTGATTTGCGGGCTTCCGGTGGTTTTTTTTTAAAAGGTAGTCGTAATCTAATCATGTTGGGTCAGAATCAAGATTTCCTGGGTAATTTTTTTGGCTGCATCTAAGATTACGACATTTTTTGCTCCCTGCGCTGATTTTCTATATTGCTCTTTTTTTCTCAACATCTCATTTATTTGATCTAAGAGTTTGCTTGCACTCAAACCCTCTTGATTTAAATACTCCCCTAAACCAGCCTTGGTAAAATATTTGGCATTTACTAACTGCTCGTTTTTGTATAAATAGGAGATTGGAATAATCAATGTTGGTGTTCCAAGATATGCCAACTCGAGTAAGGTATTTGCTCCAGCTCTGGAAACTACCAAATCAGCTGATTTCATAATCTTGCCCATCTCTTCCCCTGCGATAAATTTTTCCAGTCGGTAATTTTCCGGATTTTTAATCTGAGATTTTCGTTCAGTCAATTTTTCAAAATCTTGAAATTTTGAATCCCCGGTTTGATGAACCAGATAATATTTTTGAGTTAATTGATCCAAAATTTGGGAGATTAAATCATTAATAAAATGTGAGCCTTGGTTCCCCCCGGTAATTAAGATTATTGGCAGTTTGCGTTTGCTGGCTTTTTGCACATTTAGAATCTCTTTTCTGATTGGGTTGCCAGTTAAAATTACTTTTTGTTTGGGAAAGTTATATTCTTGATTAATTGTGACCGCAATTTTGGTGGCAAAAAGCGCTGAGATGCTGTTGGCAAGCCCTGTTACTAAAGTCTGTTCATGAATTAAAACTGGGATATTTAATAACCAGGCAGATATTACGACTGGAACCGCAACATAGCCGCCAAATGACACCACCACATCCGGTCTTTGGGTTAAAACGATCCAAAATCCTTGAATAAACCCAATTGGCAGCTTAAAAAGGGAAATTATTGTACCCAAAGAGAGGTATCTTCTTAAACGCCCTGTGACAATGGGTATAAATTTTACTCCCATGGTGGGCATAATCTGCGATTCAGCAGAAAGCGCCTTATCGCCCTCCAGAGTATATTTTCTCCCTACATAGATGATTTCTACCTTTTCCAGTTTTTGTAACTCTTCGACTATGGCTTGTGCAGGCGTAAAATGCGCACCTGTGATCAATATTTTCATCCTATGAGTATTTTAACAGTAGTAAGCGAAGTTTGTTATACTATATTTTATATCTAATAATCTTTGGGTTAGCCTGAATATATTCGTTAGTTTTGTGTTTTTTTATTGATTCCTCATAGATACTTTTGGCTATATGGAGAAGGTTTATTATTACAATCAACAAGAGTAATCTTGCCTTTTACAATGGCAAAACTGAATCTTTATTTTACAATAAAGATGGAGACAAAAAATAAGGAACACATCAAAAAAAGTCTATCGTGCAGATATTATTTTATTTTTGATTAGCTTATTATAGATCTCAGGTTATGTTTATTTACTCTTTTCACCTGATTAATTACTTATCCAATCTTAGCGGATTTAGATATATTTAATAAAATTCCCACCGCTACCAAATTTACTAGCAGGGCTGATCCACCATAACTAATAAATGGCAAAGGCACACCAGTTAATGGAATCAAAGAGACCATCGCGGCCAGGTTAACTACTGCCTGAATTCCCAACCAAATGGTTAAACCTGCAGCCAGGAGTTTACCAAATGGATCAGTAGTCCCCTGGGCTATTTTAAAACCGCGCAAGACAAGATAAGAGATAAGCGAAATTAATACAACACCGCCAATAAAGCCAAACTCCTCCCCGACAATGGCAAAAATTGAGTCAGTTGTGACCTCCGGGATATATTCATATTTCTGGCGAGATTGGCCAAGTCCGAGTCCAAATAACCCTCCAGATCCCAAAGCAATTAAAACCTGGGAGATGTGGTAAGAATATCCCTGGGGATCAGAAAATGGATCTAAAAAAGCCAAGATCCGGTGTTTACGGTAGTCAGAAGTCAGGGCAAAAATTATAAATCCTAAAAGTGAAAAGGGGATTAGTCCCATTAAATAATTAAGCGGCGCTCCGGCGACCACATAGATTGAAAGTGAGGTCAAAAAAAAGACGATCGTTGAACCCAAATCTTTTTGTAAAATCCCAATTACAAAAGAGATTAAACCTACTGACAGGGCAAAAGGGCCCAATTTAGAATTTTTACCCCATAAACTTTTGCCAGAATCAAAAAGGGCCGCAAAAAAGATAATTGAAGCTAGTTTAATTATCTCTGTCGGCTGGATCGTGGCCGGGCCGATCTTTAACCAGCGGTGTGCCCCCCCGACATTAACCCCTAAACCAGGGATTAGTACTGCCAGTAGTAAAATCACCGACACTACGAAAAAAGGTAGGGCAATTTGCCGCAAAAATGAGTAATCCAGCTTGGAAAAAAACCACATCGCCCCCAATCCCAAAAATACCCAAATTAACTGTTGTTTAATATATAGATATTTATCGCCAAAATCTTTAAAAGCCTGGACCACTGAGGAGTCATAAACCATAATCAGCCCAAAGATCACCAATAAAATTACTGCCACCAGCATCGATATATCAACCGGGCCATTGGAAGTTGAAAGACGGTAACTTTTTCTTCGGCGGGAAAACATAGTATTAAGTTTAAAATGCAAAGTGAAAAGTGAAAAGTTGCGGCTTAAAGTTAAAAATCAAAAACTTTAAAATTTGGATTGTAATTTTGACCTTTGCACTTTAAACTTTTAACTTACTAATTTTGGTCACTACTTCATCTAATCTTACCTCTTTTGCGCCTTTGACTAAAACCACATCACCCTTTCCTAAAACTTTTAATAAATTGCCGACAATTTGCGGATTAGTTAGATCTTGTTCCAAACGCTCAGCAATAAAACCCAATTTAAGCAGTTCATCACCGACAGTTTGGACCTCACCCTTACCCAGTAAAACTAGATCAATTTTATCCTGATAGATTTTACGGGCAATTTGCCGGTACTGTTTTTCCAAATTAATACCCCACATTGGGCCCAAAACTACTACTCTTCTCCTGGCGGAAACAAAATTTAAACTCTCTATTGCCCCAATGGTTGTGATTACCGCTCCATCTCCACTCCCATCAATTACAGTCGAACCATTAAACCCAGAAACGATATTTAAAAGATGGTCTTGTGGGAATACTTGTTCCAACTGAACCTTAAGTTGGGTTAAACGCAATCCGGTTTTTAAACCCAAAGCTGCGGCCATTAAAAGTGAGTAGATCTGTGGTTTGGTAATGAAGTTAGTTTCTATCTCTACTCTTTCTACGCCATAATTGAGTTCAAAAATTACCCGAAATTTGGAGATCTGAATATTTCCCGCCCAAAGATGGCAATATTTTTGATCAGTACCAATAAAAATTACTTCAGCTGGAGTTTTATCTGCTAATTTCCGGGAGTGAGGATCATCCCAGTTTAAAATTACTGCACCTTGAGGGGGAAGCTTTTCCAGCAGCACAGAATATTCTTCAAGTTGTTGTTCAACTGAAAGCTGGTTTTGGTCTTCTAAAACATTAGTTATGATTAGGACCTCCGGATGTACCAAATCTACTAACTTTTTGCCACCTTCTGGATTTTCAATCTTTGCTTCTAATAAAACTTTTTTGACTGCCGGTGTAATTTTTAGCAGCGCTTCAGGTTTGTCTAAAATTGAATCTGTGATTGATAGTACTGGGCCATTCTGGCTCAGAGCAGATTCACAAGCCAAAAGTGTACTGGTTTTGCCTACAGATCCGGAAATTAAAATTACCTTTTGTGGTGAGATGAATTTAGAATATTGAGAGATTAATTTATGTTTAAGATTAAAAGACATAGTCGGATCTAGTATAGCCTGTTTACCTTTGCGCAGCAAAGGCAAGCACCGCTTAAGCTTGGATTTTAAAGACTGTAGAAAGGATAATTTGGTCTCTTTTTAAATCATTAATTTCAATTTCGCGGACCTCAGATCTTTCTAAAATCCTAACCGCCTGCACAAATTTGTGGATTGGACTTTCAATCAGAAGTGAACCACCTAAAGTTGCATCAAGCGACGAAACAAAGTTAAGCGGGGGCAGTTTTTGCGTTTCCAGGAATTGATTAATCCTGCCCAAGCTAACCCCGGAATCAACATCAACTAAAGCCTCCTCCACCCCAATCCCATTTATTCCCACTTTACCCTTTACTCCACCAATTTTGATACCAGAAGTCCGGTTTTTAATCACTAAACCTGACACAACTTGGTCTGGAAAATTTACTTTCGTCCCGGCTCCAATGATTTGATAAGGAATCTCTAAATCCTCAGCTGCGGCAATAATATCAATCAGTCCTTGAGTTGTAGAGGCGATAAAAAAAGCTTCAGCCTTGCCGCGAAATTGAGAAATAGTATAAAACTTTAATTGCTCATTTAACTTAATCCTGTGTTCGCCGAATCTTGTAATTAGTTTTTTTAGTTTTTCTTCCATTAATAGGAAGTATAGAATTGTCATTCTGGCTTGTCCAGAATCCACATTAGATTTTATAATCACTGTCATCCCTCCCCAAATGACAGTACTTTTATTCACTTGGCGCAATTCCATAATAATTAAAAATCTCCCGGGATATTTGGGCAAAGGTTGGGGCAGCAGTTTCTGCACCATGTTGGGAGGCAGAAGGTTCCTGGTAGCGCACTAACATCACAAACCTGGGGTTTTGGGCTGGGGCAAATCCGACGAAGGATGCGATGGTTTTTGTCGGGTCATAATGACCTGCCACCGACACCTGAGCTGTCCCTGTTTTACCGGCAACTATATATCCGGGAATTTGGGACAGGTGCGATTCTCCCTCTTTAACCGCACGGATCATAATTTGGGTCATTTTAGCGGCGGTTTCTAGGGTAATTGGCTCACTGACGATTTTTGGTTTGATCTCAAAAGTCCCGTCACTGCCCTTAATCTCAGAAACTAGATGTGGCTCCATTAACTTTCCGCCATTGGAAATCGCCCCGACTGCCCTAACCAGCTGGATTGGGGTAACGGAAATTCCCTGACCAAAAGACGCAGTCGCATAGTCAATCTCCCCCCAACTTTTATCCGGCCGCAAATCAGGTGAAAATTCATCCTGGACATCCAAACCGGTGATCTTACCAAAACCAAATTTTTTAATATACTCCAGCTCCTTTTGCTGGCCTAGCAATCTGGAAATATAAACCATCCCCACATTATCGGAGTGGATAATAATATCAGAGATCGTCGAGTTGGGGTAATATTTATTATTCCAAGTTACAATAGAATATCCCCCAACTCCAACCGGCCCAGTGCAAATCTCACATCTGGTTTTATCATCAACTATTTTTTCATTTAAGGCCGCCGACATAATCACGGTTTTAAAAGTTGAACCCGGTTCATACGTATCAGCCGTAACCGGATTTTTAAAATTTTCCGCCGGGTAAAGCTTGGTACTAGCCGGATCATAACTTGGCAGCGATGCCATGGCTAAAATCGCCCCAGTTTTGGGGTCCATCACAATCGCCGAGGCAGACTTAGCACCATATTTCTCCATTCCATCTGCTAATTTTTGTTCAACTACATGCTGGATTGTGCGGTCAATAGTCAGAGTAATTTGCTTGCCTGGTTTTGGCGGCTTTTCAAAAAATTTGCCGATTAGAATTGGCAGTCCTAAAGCGTCTTTTTCCTCCACCTTTTGACCGTTAATCCCTTTTAATTCCCCGTCATAAAAACCCTCAACCCCTAAAGAACCCTTTTGGTTACCATAAGCATCTTTACTGACAAAACCCAATAAATGGGCCGAGGATGAACCTTCAGGATAAAACCTGCCGGTCGTTGGCTCAAATCCTAATCCGGTTAAGTTTAATTTCTCCAATCTTTTTTTTGTTTCCAGATTAACAATTTGGTTTAAATCAACCCAATAAAGATTCTTATTTAATTGAGCAGAGATTGAATCTTGCTGTTTTTGCTGCAGGTCCTTTACTTCAGCCTCATTACTTGCCTCCAGCAGACTGATATTTTTAGTTAGCTCCAAGGTTAACTGCTGGGCAAAAGTCTTTTTATAAGCATTGATTAGTGAGAGCTTAGAGTTTGGATCTTCACCTGGTTTAAGGAATTGTTTGCTAATGACTTTTGGCTGGGCAAAAAGCTGGTACATCGGCTGAGAGGCAGCCAGAATTGAACTGTCAGCAAATCTAATCTCCCCCCTGGGAGCCACGACTATTCGAGTTAAAATTCGCTGCCCTTCAGCTTTAGCAGTCAAATTATCAGCTTGGACAACTTGCCAAAAAGCCAATCTCAGTACTACTAAGGAGATAACTACAATAAAGATCAGACGGATAACTCTTAGCCGCATAAATTTATTATACCTTTAAACAAAGCGGGGATTAGTGGTTTAAAGCCAAACCCATGGGCTCAAGTTGAACAGTACTTTTAACCTTTTGAAAGCCTAGTTGTTTGCTTGCTGTTTCAATTTGTTGCAGTGAAGAACGCTTGGCAATCTCATTTTCCAAAACCTGATTTTCTAGTTTCAAGGCAGATGAGGTGTTTTCCAGTTTATTAATCTCCACCCCTAAAGTTGCCAGCCTGTTAACTGACCAGATCTCGAGTAGAACCAGGGGTAGAATAATTAATATCCCAAAGATCAGATATTTTTTTTGAATTCCAGTGTTAAACTTTTTGAGCATTTTTGAACATCTCCCAACTTTTGAGATCCCAAATCTCAAAATGATCACCTGCTCCAATCAGTAATATCACCTTTTTAAAATTAACTTTCTCTACCATCTCCTGTGGTAGAATAAATCTTCCCTGGCCATCTAAAACACATTCATCAGCCCGGGAGAAAAATCTTAGTCGCTCAACTCTCCCCTCAGATGTATTTAGCTGCTGACTTAAAATAATTTCTGCCTGCTTTTGCCAATTCTCTTCATTAAATCCCCATATTTCACCATTTTGTCCTAAAAATAGATAGAATTTCTCACTATTACCCAATTCTCTCCGAAACTTCTTCGGAAGGATCAATCGGTTTTTACCACTAAAATCAGTTTTGAAGCTGCCCAAAAACATATATTTTGGGCAGATTCACCATCTTTACCCATTTTGAACTTTTTTGCTAACTATGTCAATGAGAATTAAACCCGAAAGTTGACTTCTAAGTGTCCGAAAAATACAATACTTAACATGACTGAGCAACAACCAAATCCTAAAGATACACAATTGCAGCCTGATAAAGCAGATATATGCACCCGTACTACTACTTTTGGATATCTTGGGGGCCAAATTTATTATTGAACTTTCATCTTCAGAACTGGATGATAATGAATTAAGAAGTGCAATGTATGTTTTAGAAAAATCAACAGAAGCCGCACTTGACCATCTCTTGCGAATTCAACAAATTGTTGAAGATTCACAAAAACTTATTTAGAGAAAGGAGTTAAAAAAATACGTGCGTAATTGTTATTTTTGTCAAGGAAAAACTGAGATTAAGAAAATTGATGCTGATTTTCGCTAGGGAGATCAGCTTTTTGTGGTTAAAAATGTACCAATTAAAATTTGTACTCAATGCGGAGAAAAATATTATAACGCTAAAGTGTCTAAAAGATTAGACAAACTAGTCAAAAACCAATCTGACCCTAAAAACAAACCTCTAAAAACGATCGAAGTATCGGTTTTTAATTGGCAATAGTTCTACTTAGAAGTATTTATAGCATCAATTAAGACTGCAAAAATTCCTGCATCAGGGGCTTGGGCACTAATAAGGTTTAATCTCAATTTCTTCTTTTAATAATTCAAATTTAACCTTAAATAAATCAAAAAATCCTTTTTGGCCAACCACTCCATAACCATATTGCCCGATTTTTTTTAAGAATCCAATTCTAATATCTTGAAATTTATGTCCGCCCACAATTAAATTTATTTTGTGAATATAGTATGGTTCACTTATTCCTGTTATACCAGAAACTTGGGCTTTATCTCCTGTTTCTAAATCAATTCCTAATAAATCAGCAATCTCAGCATCCAAAATATTACCATCTGCCCCTGAATCCACTAAAACTTCATAATCTACTGCGACACCCTTATATTCTAAAGTAATTGGAATAACAGGTCTTAAAATTATGGGAGAATACTTTTTATACTTGAACTTCATATCCCTGACCCAGCATAGGGCAGGAGTTTGGTTGGCATTTTAGTTAATATTGGGTTTGAATAACCTTTGTTTTGAGCTTGTTTAAAAGCCTGCTTTGCTGTTGTCCCAACGCCCACAACTGTTTTTTCATCTGATTTTAAGGCTAACCATTTGCCTTTATATTTTTTAAACAGGTTACTCCAATTGATCGCCATGTGCAGATTATACATTATTTTTGAGGACTTGTAGCATCAATTAAGACTGCAAAAATTCCTGCATCAGGGGCTTGGGCGGATAACTTTGCACTTTCAACCTTAGTATCTAAAAGCTGCCAGGAAGACCCGTCAACTTTGAAATAACCTAACTTAGCATTGGCTGGTGGATTTTGGGCCAGTTCTATACTCACAGTCCCTGACATAAATTGTTTTCCATCAGGCACATTTAAAGCATAAACTTTACCAGTCACATCTTTGCCATTTGGCAGCTTTGGTACTCCCGATAGATCATTGATTAAGCTGTAACCTACTAAAGACAATTTCTGCCTTAAATCATCACTAAAACTGCTTGTTGGTGTTGGAGTCGTTTTAGCATTTTTAATGGCTATCATAGGAGTTGGAATAGAAGTAACTAAAACAGCACTTTCTGATGCACCTTGAACGACATATTTAAAATGGCTATCTCCTGAGGTTAAAACACCTAATGCAATGTCTGGCTTTTGGAAATGCCAACTCGTATTCATCTTATATAAAATATTACCCTTTTGGATCTTTAAAGTTAAAGTTCCATTCTCGACATTTTTATCAAAAACACAGTGCAGCGGATCCATCGTATTCCCCCTCGAACAGGTCCCAAATAAAATCTCCTGGGTATAATCACTTTTTTTGTCTTTAGTATTTACATCCCCTGTTACCCCCCGATCAATCGCTTCCCCGGTATCGTTTTTAGATTGGTAAGAGAGTTCATAATGGATTGCATCATAAGAAGAAACCCTGGTAATATGTAAATTAATCGCATTACCATCCCGCCTAGGAGACAAAAGGGCATATGGTCCATTAGCATCAAAAGGCAGATCTACCTCTTGAAGGGGACCATGGTTTTGATTTCTTAACAGGATTTGTTGGACTCCAAAAGCCACTGCTACCACCAAAATTATCAAACCCGCCACCAGCATAGCATTAGTACGGTTACTAAAAAATAATTTTAACTTGTCTTTGAGAGAAATTTTTTTAATCGGAGATTCATCCATTAGCCTAAGCTTACAATACGATAACATAGCTTGTCCATAATTATCGTTTTAATGGTCAATATAGGTGGAATTAATTTCAGTTCCCGGCATTAATCCCAACCATTCTTGTGAGCAATACAAGCTAATAAGTTTCTTCCTATCTATATCTAATTTGTCTACTCCCAACGAATAACCAATCATGGGAAATGTGGTCAGATATTCTTTAAGTTGAGGAATTAGATTTCTCAAACCCCACATCCAATATCTTACATCAGAATTAAGATAATTTGTTGGAAGCTGTTTGGTTACTATTTCAACCAAAGTTGAGGGTGTTAATATCCAAGGTTCAAGGTCTAATATTATACCGGCAACCAAGCCCAAACGAACCTTCCTCTTGCTGGTTAAACTGCCAAATAAACTGTTTGTCAAAGAAAATCCATTTAACTCATCCCTTAAGGATTCAGGAAATTCCCGACGATGCATTAGACCTTGACACACGAGTGTTTGTTGAAAGGATAGATCACTCATCGCCTGGGTTATCCATAATTTCTGCTCTGATAACTCTATCATGGAAGATTAAATCTTTTTGCCCAGATAATTTTTTAACTCAGTAATTTTTATTCTTTGCTGTGAAGCAGTATCCCTATCTCTCACTGTTACTGCCTCATCTTCCAAACTCTCAAAATCAACTGTGATACAAAACGGTGTTCCAATTTCATCTTGGGCCGCATAGCGCTTACCAATATTTCCCCGATCATCCCAAGCCACCATCATCTCTTGTTGTAAATCCTTATAGATTCCTTTGGCTTTTTCAATTAGTTCTGGTTTATTACCCAGCAGCGGAAAGATGGCAGCTTTATAGGGTGCAAGTTTTGGTGATAGCGAGAGCCAAACCCGACCCTCTTCTTCACGATATGCATCAAGCAGAAAAACCAAGAAAGGCCGGTCGATACCCATTGATGTTTCAATATCCCAAGGAATATATTCCTCATTGGTTTCCTGATCCCGAACACTTAAATTTTGTCCAGAAAATTTTTGGTGTCTTGATAAATCCCAATCACCGCGGTTATGAATACCCATAATCTCATCCCAACCCCAAGGGAAAAGATATTCAATATCAGTAGCGGCTTTAGCATAATGGGCTAGCTTTTCATGATCTTTAAAACGCAACTTGTCCTTATCAAGCCCTAAAGAAAGGAGAGAGTCCATTCGGTTTTGTTTCCAATACTCAAACCACTTTTTACCCTCTTCATCTTCGGGTTTAATATAAAATTGAGTCTCCATTTGTTCGAACTCACGATCACGAAAGATAAATCCCCCCGGGGTAATTTCATTCCTAAAAGCCTTTCCAATTTGAGCAATACCAAAAGGAATTTTCACCCTAGTGGAATCCATGACGTTTTTAAAATTGACCTGCACTCCATTAGTAATCTCTCCCCTTAAAAAAATCTTCTGTTTGTCATTTTGCAAAACTCCTAAATAAGCCTCAACTAACAAATTGAACTGTTCTGGTTCTGTCCAATCAGTAATCTTTCCAGGATGCTCTTCTTTACCATGAGTAAGAATTTTCTCCTGCTTGTCAGCTCTAAATCTCTTATGGCACAACTTACATTCCACTAAGGGATCAGTGAATGCCTCAAGGTGACCGCTAGCCTCCCAAGCTTTAGGATTCATCATAATTGCTGCATCTAATCCAACCATATCATCACGCATTTGCACCATCTCTTTCCACCACAGATCCTTTAAATTCTTCTTCATTAAAGCACCAGCAGGTCCGTAGTCCCACATTCCGGCCAGCCCGCCATAAATTTCAGATCCCGGAAAAATAAACCCCCTTCTTTTACAAAGGGCGACAATCTTTTCCATTAAGTTTTGTTGGTTGTTATCCATACAAATCCGTCATTGCGAGCAATTAGCAAAGCAATCTCAGAGTTTAAACCATGGAATTGCATTGTTCTACACCTCCTCGCAATGACGTTCTCTAAACTTTAAGTTTTTCCATTACCGAGGCACTCTTTAACGGTGCTTCCAGTATCTTCTCTGTATAATAACGCAAAAATTTCTCCAGCGCCATAGCCTGGGCCTGATTAATCTCCATTTTCTCAATCTCCTCCCAACTACTGTTGGCCAACTCACTTAGCAAATACTGCAAATCATAATCCAAATCCCTAACAGCCCCTCTACCCCAAAAACCCAAAATTCCCAATAGTTTTACCTCAAAGGCCCGAATAAAAATCTGCCGGGGGCTTTCTTCTAAAATTTTTAAAACTGCCACTGTCAGATCAAAAAGCCTGGCATTTTTTTGCTCGATCGGCACCAGCCGGTCAACCAGTTCAATAATATGAAAGCCAACAGTGGAAAGGACTAAATTTTCCTTCAGTTTGGGAAAAGTTTCAATGCTTTCAGCTTCTGTTAAAGTATAACTTTTGGCTTTAAAAAGATGGAGTTTAACTAAATTTAAAACCTCAACATTGCCTGCTCTTCGGGATTTAATTCTGCGCACTCCTCTGGCAATCAGGGAAATTTTACCAAAACGGTTGGTGAGTGTAGTAATCACCCGGTCCGCTTCACCAAAATT
>OBEQ010331271.1_pt1 | contig 26649 bp, 25 predicted proteins | sample 1670901 | NCBI WGS metagenome assembly OBEQ01 (sample SAMEA104232315, study PRJEB22302) | groundwater metagenome | biome: forest; feature: aquifer; material: groundwater | place: USA | collected 2011-08-07 | depth 5.4 m | reverse complement strand
CTTGATTAAAAGCATCGATCGCCATATGAGGGCCGGCCTCACCGGTCAACATAATTTTTTTGACTGGCGAATTTTTAATGCGATGACATAATTCCAAACCAGTTAATTTTGGCATGGAATGATCAACGACTATGGCAGTCACTTGTGAAAAACGATTGGGGTTATAGAGCAAACGACGAATAGCATCAAAATTGACTTTGAGCAACGCATCTTCGCCATCCGTAAATTCTGATGAGTAAATTTTCATAAAATCAGCATTAATAGAAGGCGATGCCAATTGCGATTGTAATTGCCGCAACGCTTGTTCTGGATATTGATGCAATTTAACGGGTAAACGGACATCCAAATTCAAACTTAAATTTTCAAGAACAGACAAATTATCATCAATCAACATCACTGTGGTTGGAAAATATATACATGGAATTTTTAACATAGTGGTCACCTCTTAGTTAAATGTGTAAAGGGAAAGTAAGTTTAAATTCAACAAATTGTTCTTCATTCAAACGAAAACAAATATCCCCGTTAATTGCATGCATGATTTCCTGACAAAATGCCAGGCCACATCTTATATTTTTGGTGTAGACAAAAAAATCTTGTTGAAAATAATTTTCATCAATAATCTCAACATCTTGTTGTTTTGGATATTTAAAAATGAAATGATTTGCACATTTAGTTGTTTCAATCTCAATGAGAATTTCACATGGGTCACCTTCTTGAAAATGATATAACGTATGATGAATTAAATTCATGATAACGTTGACAACTAATTCTTCATCGCCACGAAATTGAAAATTATTGACTGGCAAATGAATACTTTGCAATATTTTTTTCTGCAAACGTGAGCGGCAAGAATATTCTCTAATGGCTTTTTTTAAGCAATGCGAAATAGAAAGTGTATTTAAGTGCAAATTTTCTTTTTTAATTTCTTTTAGATTCAACATTAACATGTTGAGATAAGCGGCGGCAAAATGCGCCTCACGCTCAACATTTTCTAAAGTGCGCGATAATGTCGCTAAATGACGCGGATGAATCACAGATGTCACTAAGTTATTGCGATTGGCAACTGCATAACTTTCTATTAGTTGAGGCAAATAATCTTTGACGGCGTTGATGCCCAATTGAATCGCAACCAATGGTGTACGCAATTCATGATTGATATTGCGACTCAGTTGTTCTAAATCATTGGAAATACTGATGTGATCATTGCAAATACCCGCATGTCCATTTACTGGCTCTGTTTTTCCATTTAACAATTTATTGCTTCCGTTTAGTTCAATCATCGTAGTTACCTTTGTTAGTTAAATATTTTTCATTCATTAGCGACATGCTGGAAAACCGGCGTCTTACCAACAATTTTCTTAATCCACGGCATTTGACCAAAATCTGAAGCAGCATAACCGGTTGCTAAATATAAATGAGTGAATCCTTGTTCATGTAAATGTTTTGCAAACACTTGCCCAGTAATTTTGTCATTTAAATTAGAATCAATATAAATAGGCACATCTTTATTAAATTTATGCATCACGATTTCAAAGTCGCGAATGCGATTAAAAGTAGCCACTATTTTTCCTAGTTTCATTCCTTCCATTTCCCATGCCAAGGTAATAGATTCATTATCATCAATAAAAATAAGATGCGGATGCTCATCGTCATTCATTATTTTTTCATCGTCATGAAGATGATGATCAAGCTGATTATTAATCTGATTTTCAGAATTATTTTCTTGCAGAATTTTTTCTTGAATATTTTTATGACGCAATTCAGAAGAAAATTCAGAAGTCAACTCAGGTTTCGCTTCAAATTTCGCTTCAGCAAATAATGGTTTTTTTGTTTTAATTTCTACCATTTTAATTGGAATATGCGGCGCAAAACTTTTTGGAATAATACGCACACCACTTGCCTCGCAACGTGTACGTATCGCGTCTTCTTCATAACGACTCGTCACCAAATAAGTATTATCAACAATATGAATTTCTTCTATGACATCCAACCCCGTTTTTTTGCTGCCGATCAATTCATAATCGCATAGAAATAGTGGCGACAAATCAGTGTGTGCACGCTGCCAGTTAATTAATTCTTCCGGATTATAAAAATGAATGAATGTAACGTCTTCACATTGATGGCGCAAACGATTTTCCCATACTTGATGAATCGATTCGTCATCATCGAGAACAACCACTAAACGATTTTGTGGAATAGCAAGATGCGTCGCAAACCACGTCGGCGGGGTGGTATTGGGTAATGTAATAGCAATAGATGTGCCTTCATTGAGACGTGAAGTGATAGTTAATTTCCCGTGAAATTCTTGTTTTACTGTTTGTATTGCATGTTTTAATCCCAAGCCATTGCCACTTTTCTTTTGCGTACCGGCATTACCAGAAAATATTTTTTGGATAAATTCTTCACTCATACCGCAACCATTATCTTCAATAGAAATAAAAATACTATTATCGTCAGCAGCAACATTAACTTGTACGATGCCATCGGTGGATTTTTCTAATGCTTCTACACAATTGTTGATGATGTTAGAAATAACGCGTTTGAATTCAAGATTAGAAACATAGGCAAATATTCCATAAGCTGCTTCATCCATATTTGTCAGAATTTTGGTGGATGAATCTTTATATTGCAGACGTTTTTGAGAGATGACACTAGATAAGAGTTCGGTGATTAATTCAGCGGATTGATTTTGTTTCAGCAATGCTGACTGAGAAGCGGTGTTAGTTGTATTTGATTTATTTAATTTACTTGATTTACTTGATGAATCAGACGCAGTAGATAATATAGATAAAGAAAGAGCCGACGCCGCACGAGAAAATAGTGATGGCTGAGCACTTGATTTACTTGATTTATTCTCGGCTGATTTATTTTCTAATAAATCTTCTGAAATTGAATCTGGGATTGAATTTAAATTTGACGAAGATTGATTACCTTTATATTGAACCAATAAATTATTGGCAATATCACGGATTTGATTAGTCGCACTGCGAATTAATATTCTTTCTTTTTCCGGAATATTTTCTAACAACTTAATCCCTGTTTCCAATGCCGCCAATGGCGATCGAATATCATGCGCCACTTGCGCAGACACTTCGACTAACGTATCTTTTCGCGCCCTATCTTGTTTTTCTATCAGAATGTGAATAATTTTTTGTTCGATTTGACGGATTTCTTCTGGCGTATTATCGGGAATTTTAACATTTTTTAAATCGTGATTCGATTTTTCTAATAAACGTAATATATCATTGATAGGTTGAATAAATAATTTATTAGGCACTTTACGTGCTAGTGGGCGGAGAAGGAAGAAGATGGTGAACCCGAAAATAAAGATGAAAAATAATCTTTCTATAAATTCATAAATTAATGTCTTATCACTTAAAAATGAACCGGTGACTTCGAAGTAGCCTAAGTTTGCATTAATTTCCCGAATTGGATAATTATATTTCCAGTTAAAAGGAATTATCCAAGTAAAATTTTTATCAGGCATATTCTCATTATTTATCCATTCAAAGTGAATATTATTTTGTTTATTATATCTATCTAACTTAACAAAAGCCGCTTGCATATTATCAATGAGAGATTGACTAACTACATAATTCTCTAACAAAAGACATTTTTCTTCTATTTTAGCTATCATATTTTTTATTTGATTAGTCACGTCATAAGTAGTGATAGCGATAAAAGCTATAAATAATAGAGTTATACAAATGGCCACTCTCATACCAATTTGTTTTTTAATTAAATCTGCTATAGATAAATGTTTATTATTTTTCATAAAATTTATACCTCTATTTTTTCAATGGATATGAAACGTTTAATAATTTTTCTTGTCCAGGAAGCATCAAATATATGTAATCGCGATTGGATTTAAACCAACTTGAATTTTTTGAAAATGCTTCTTGATAGCTTTGAACAATATTTTCTCTCATGGTGTAATTTTTCTTAGGAGGGTATTGCTCTAATGCTTCAATAATAGAATCAATAGCATTAAAGGTAATATGAGAAACTAAATTTTCTGGTTTAATATGATTTATTTTTACAAAAGCATCATAAAAATCACGGTAATTAGGAGTATTTGGACCTACTGTATAAGGTGTGACACGATATGCTTTGTAAGGAAATACATTCTCAGTTGGAACTTTTTCATTACCCCAATTATCCACTGTCACCACAAAATCAGGTTTATAAGGGTATAAATAAGCAGATATTTTACCCACCAGTTCTGCTGTTTGATAATAGTTACCTGCAAGAACTAAAATAATATCGCCTTTTTTATACCCACTCATAAAATCTTTTATATCTAATGTATCTACTTCGTCATGCAAAAATTTACTTTCGGAAATAGAGATAGACATATTCTTTTGCATTATTAATAACTTAAATAGCTCAGCTAAATCAGCACTTTCTTTACTATCTGCTTCAATTGCAATAAAAATATTTCTTTTTGGAAAAAAATCAGAAATAAATTTGGGTATAGGTTCAATCGCAATTTGATCTGCCACTCCTAAACTATAAAAATTAGGTGGTATATTTTTTATATTCTTATCTGTAGCAAATAATGATATGACAACAATATCAGTAAAATAATTTCTAGTAATTAAAAACTGATTAGAACTATGTAGCCCAACAATCACATCAGGATTCCATTTTTTAACATCTGAAATTTTATTAATAATATCCAGTAAATTATTACCGTAAAAAAATGTTTTATATTGAATGTCATATCCCTTTTCTTTCCCCGCTTCCACTGCAGTATTTATTCCCTGCATGTAAGCTTTTTGAAGATTTTCTGAAACAGAATTATGCCTTGCAAAAAGGACTGGATTATCTAAAATTGCAATCTTAATAATTTTCTTACCCCTTGCATAAGAATAATTATTGCTAATAGCAAATAGAATTAAAGCAATCAATAATAAATTTTTCAAAATATTTTTCATGAGATGGCTACCTTTTCTTGTAAGATAATTTGAGGTTTCAGTAATTTCACTGCTAATAAAGTTCCTATCAACCCTATAAGGCCAAGCATGAATGCCGCAGATGCAGGATCAACATTACGCATAAGAAACACGGTAGAAGCCATACCTATACCAATAAAAAATTCTTTGATCAGTAAAGTGCCTTCTTTAGCAGAAAAAATATCTAAATAACTAATTCCACACTCAAGAACAGTTAATGAAAATGTCCATATCAATCCTCCAATAATTGTTTCGCAATAAAATAGATTGGGGAACGCGATAAAAACCATGCTAATAGCCAATAAAATAAATGTCTGAAAAAAATTAAAGCGCTTCATAACATGAATGATTGGTATTTGTAAAAAAACAATAACGATACTTGATAAGGATATTACTAAACCATACCACCAAGGTAATTTTCCTAGTTCATAAATTAAATACTGGGGTAAAATTGACATAATGCTCATCAATTTAATTCCCATGACAAAACCAACAATAGCCCAAGCAAGTCCTCGAATTGATAAAAGTTGAGAGAAAGAAAAATTTAATTTCTGTATTTTATGATCTTCTTGTGTTTTTTCTCTTATGTACATTGAACACAATAAAGTAATTACCATAAACGCCAACCCCAATAACATAAATGATTTATTATTGATTGGTAATAAAATAATTAATCCAGAAAAAAATACTCCCATATTCAATGCAATTCTATTATTTGAAACACCTATTGGTGTTTTAGAAGCATGATATTTAAGTACATATCCACCAATAGCCATTCCCAATGAAAGTAAAATCGTTCCTATAAAAAGATTGTCACTTAGCCAAAATACAATTCCACCTGTACTAATAGAAAATGCAATCAATGTGATCCACTTATTTGTAATTAAAAACACCAGAGGTGCTAAGATTAAAAAAAAGCGATACCCAAAAGCTAAAATCGTATTATCTGTTGTATCTAACCAAATGTTTGCCTTCGCCAAAAACAAATAAAAACAACAAGCTGATAATAATCTGGCGGTGTAAATAAAATATTGGTTCATTCCCTTGGCTCCTTAATTTTTTTGAATGAAAAGTTTTTTGTGTTTAAAATTGCGAATGTTTGTATTTGCAAGCAGGTAACATAATGGATTTGAATATAGCGTTACATTCAAATTTGGACGCTGCTGCAAATAACTTAAGTGATCGAGGCTTAAAAGATCGCGACTGAAACGACTGAAACTGAAATGATGTAACTGGCTCAAGCCCGAATGCAGACTGGAATGCAAATTCACATTAGAAATGAAAGGCAAATGTATATGATTAACATTGAGGTGTAAATTAAAATGTTTTGTCGATATCGTCATGGCAAATTCCTTTAAATAATTACTACTAAAATAATTACTACCAATTTTTTACTTTATTCAGCCCGGTCCCTTTTCCTGTATCAATCGTTACTTTCAATCTTTCTTACTGTAGTTAGGCTTACTTTATTCCATTCGTTTGTGTGCCATTTATAACAAATATGGGTATTAATTATACATAAATTTAATCATATTTGTATATTTATTTTATCTAATCTAACTTTATGAAAAATAAGTAAACAATTAATTCTTTCTGGTTTAGTGTTTATTTTCCCCCTTGTCGATGCAACTGAAATAATGCTGAAAATGAGCCATCGCAGGGAAGAAAGAATGATCTAAATCTTTAAGAAAGGAACTGACTTACTTTTCAATTTAAACGGTACTTTTAACTTTACTTTTAAACCGTATTGTTAAAATCTTAAACTTTACTTTTAAACTGTACTTTTTGTACTTTTAAAAATTACTCATTTTTATCTAAGACTTATCTAAATAATTCATCTGATGATATTGACGCGGCTATCGCTTCTAATGATATTTTTATTTTGCGTTGTACAGGTAAGTTGCATTTCAGTTACACGTTGTACATTTCACGCGACATCAGAAGTTAAGCATTAAGAATTTATGACGGCAATCTAGCATAGAAATTTTTTGTTATCAAATAATTTTTTATTTTTATGATTTTTATAAATAAATCATTAAAAAATAGGTAAATAAAAAGACACTGCATGCTTACCGTCATAAGAAAAATAATTCTAGTACCCCACCATGTACTTTGAGATGCGTGCTGAAGAGTGTGCTACTAAAGAGTACGTGAAACATACGTCTCGAAGTATGTCGTTGTTCACTCATAATGGTGGATTACGGCATAAAACGCCTAATCTACCCTACATCTACTCTCAGTCTCCGTAGTAGAAAAAAGCATCGCGCGCCCCTCACGGTCGCGGCTCTAATAATTCCAACAGGTGAATAATAAAACGTAATAATAAATATGTACGGCGTTGTTGCACAATTCTGAAATTCCTCGCAACGACGACTCCATTTGCATTTTTGCAACAACGCCAATATGTATTAATCGTCATCTCACATTACTGTCACTGCTTCTTCTTTTTTATCTTCAACGGGTCCTAATATTTTCATTACGAATAACATCCCTAAAAACCCTATTAACCCAATAAAAAAAATTGCAGAGATAACATCAAAACTTCTCACAAAAAACACTGTGGCCGTCAAACCAATAGCCATAAAAAATTCTTTAATTAATAATGTACCTTCCTCTCTTGAAAATAAATCCAAATAACTAATCGCACACTCTAAAATAACGATAATCATTGTCCATATCATTGCTCCTAGTATTGTTTGGCAAAAAAATATCCCAGGAACAGCGACAATAATCATACTAAATAATAAGGTAAATAAAGATTGATTTAAATCAAAATGCTTCATAAAGCGTGTAATGTAAGATTGAAAAAATATCACCATTAAAGTATCTAAAGAAATCATGAATCCATACCAATTAGGTAAACTTCCATAATAATCGATAAGATATTGCGGCAAAATAGAAATAACGGCAGCAAATCGAATACCTGCAACAATGCCTACCACACTCCAGGCTATGCCGCGCAACGACATTAATTTCACAAATGAAAAATTAATTTTTTGCGTTTCATTTTCATTTTTTTCTTCTTTGCCAATAAATATAGAGCAAATAAGCGTGATTAGCATCAATCCTATACCCACCCACAAAAATAATTGATAATTTGCTGGGAATAAAATAACTATCCCAGATAAAAAACCACCAACATTTAATGCGATTCTATTACCAGCAATGCCCTCTGATGTTTTGGATGTATAATATTTGAGAACAAAACCACCGATAGAAATACCCATTGAAAATAAAATGGTCCCTAATAACATTTCATTTTTGAACCAACAAGCCATTCCTATCATACTGATAAAAAATGCAATAAAAGTGATCCAGCGTTTAGTAAGAATTAAAAACAAGGGCGCTAATAAGATAAAAAAACGATACCCAAATACTAAAATTGAATTGTTTAGAGTATCCATCCATGTATTAGCGGTGGTCAAAAATATAAAAAAACAACAAGCTGATAGTAATCTGGCGATGTAAATACAATATTGGTTCATTCCCTTGGCTCCTTAATTTTTTTGAATGAAAAGTTGAGTGAAAGAGAAAGCGATTTAAAATGACGTGAGAGTAACATTAAATAAATGCGACCGATGAACAAGTGAGTATGTTCAGAAACACGCGCGGGAATTTAGCATAGAAATTTTTGGTAAGCAAATTATTTTTAAAAAATAATTAAAAATAATTAAAAATAAAAAATAGGTAATAGATAATAGATAATAGATAAATAAAAAGATATTTTATAAAAAAATAAAAAACACCTTGGTATTTTCAAAAACAGCCGGAGAAAGTTTATTGTGCCGCCGCGAGGTAAAAGTGTTCTATTTGAAAAAGGCGGCTTTGCGCGTGATAGAAAAGTAACCGAAGCGGAGATGAAAATATTTTCTGCGACATGATCGCATGTCGAAGCCGCCGGTCGAACGTAGCAAATGAATCAAGTCGCGAGGACGACGGCATAGGTTTTCGACAAGTCGGAAAGTTGGTGGTGGATTACGAGGCGCACGCGCCTCTAATCCACCCTACCTCTACTAACCATCTCCGCAAAAAAACACAAGCACCGCTTACTACCGTCTCCGCCAGAAAAGCAAAAGCATCACTTGCTAACCGTCTCCGGCAGAAAAACAAAAACGCCGCGCGCGCTTCCTCACGGTCCGCGCGTAAAAGCTCAAGCACCGCTCCTTTCCGGTTGCGGCTCTGTTAGGTCCTGGAAATATCAGAGCCGCGCTCTGATATTTCTAATATTATTTCTTTTAAATCTCTTTAAACTTCATATTTACTCAATTCCACTGTCCATTTTGAAATCAAACTGTGATATGATTCTTGAAAATTCAGTATGTAGCCAATCATGAATACAGCTTTCGACAATGCCATTATTTATGAACAACCCCTAAACGAAATCATTCGCGTTTGTTTACGTTTGGAACAATTATTCCAGCAAATTGACCAACAACGCAGTGATACCTCTTTGCTGGGCACGCAATTATTAGTGCGCTCCATTCTCGATGTCTTGCAACTGCTTGATCGTCCTGATCTCAAAGCAAAATTGGCTAAAGAATTAAGTCATCACTTGGCAAGCCTCGCGCGCTATCATGATGTCCCTGAAATTGATACTAAAAAACTAAATAAATTAATGGAACAATTAGATGAAATGTCGCGTAGTTTGATTGATAGCAGCGGCAAAATTGGTCATCGCCTGCGAGACATTGAAATGTTAAATATGTTGCGCTTGCACTTGGCAAGCCCCGGCAATGTCTGTTGTTTTGACTTACCACTCTACCATTATTGGTTGCAACAACCTGCTACTGTGCGCCAAGCAACCGTTGCTGAATGGTTAGCGGATTTTACTCAAATCAGAAAAGCGGTTGAACTCGTCTTAGAATTAGTCCGTAAAAATGCGAAAATCGAAGAAAAAACAGCTGTGCATGGGTTTCATCAAGAATTACTCGATCCGCAATCCAATTTACGTATGATACGCATTGCGATTACCCCCAATATTTCTGCCTACCCTGAAATCAGTGTTGGCCGTCACTTCTTAAGCGCACGCTTTTTTGCCCCTGACATTGTAAAACGACCTGCCCAATATGCTGACAATTTAGATTTTTGGTTGGCATATTGTCACTTGTAATCAACACGAACGTATCTAAAATTTAAAAAATCACCTCTCTAAAAATAGTAATTATTTTTTTAATTTATTACTATTTTTAATATTATATTAAGTATTGTCCTATAAAATATTGCCTACAAAAGTTACATAAAAAGTTAATTATTTAATTATTAATAATAATTAATAAAATAATAAACGACGGAAATCCTATTCAATCGCGAGAACCTATCATGTCCCAAACACGGCCTAAAAAAATATTTAGTATCAAAATGTGGATTTGTTTAGATACCGGAGAAGTATTACATAATGTAAATGATAGCAATATAACTATTTCAGAAAAATTGAAACACAAACAATATAAATGCAAAGGTACTTATTCTACCGAAACAGAAAACATGGCAGTCATGCTTCTTCGTGGTATTTGGGTCATCCCTCAAACTGATCAACTTGCACAAGATGTTTTTATGACTACTTACTCTGAAGAATTTGATATTACCAAAATAAAAGAAATCATCCAACTAGAAAAAAAGAAAAACTGGTTACAACTGTTGGCTAATTATCCACTTAACACGCCATTAGAAAATGGCGCAACCACGGTACAGCTTGAATTTACTTACCCAAAAAGATTGGGGGAACGCAAAGTATTATGGATAGATAAAAACACTCAAGAATCAATAAATAACTTTGACGAGAAAAATGTATTTAATCGCACTGAAATTCCTACTAATGTAAATAAAAAAAATAATACCATTTTATATAATGGAATGTATCAATTGCCGAATGGCAATACCGTAGAAGTCGAGCAAGTGATGCGCGAAGCGCATTACAAAAAAAAATATCGTTGTCAGAAAAAGCGCTCAGCGTCAGCAATGCAAGAACAAATATTATCAGCGCAAGTATCCGGCAGCGTCACGCCAACAACATCGATATTGACATCGACACCGTCATTAATTTCATTGTCGATGTTTCCGTTGTCGATACAACAGCCGATATCATTACCCAATTTAATAGTGACACCACAACCTGATAATAAATAGATAAAGCGAGGAAATAATGCTGACTAATGTAAACAAACCTATTACCAATATGGATAATGTTCTTCAAGAAAAATTTGACTTCAACTTCTATCTTCAAAAAATTATTTTGTGCTTAGACATTAACAATATGACTATGCAATCTGCTGAAAAAGTAAATCCAAATTCAAATTCAGTACATGATCCACACCATTTTATTTTTGTGCCTATTATTAACGATCCATTGAGCCCTACGATGAACATAGACGAAGAAAAATTGCTCTGCATGGCAAATAATTTTGAAATTTCTCTCTTCTCCAATAACCATGTATTTGGTGGAAATAAATATTATGAATATTCTGTCGGCTTAACCCATTATGAGTTGATAATTACTTGTCCGAATAACAATCCAAATTTTTCATTTAATTTTATTAAAAATAAAATTAAAGAATTACAATCAAGGGGCATCATAGCAGACGTTAAAATAGAAACTAATGAAAACAGAGAATTAAATACAGAACAATTAGAAAATAAAGATAAAAATTTATTAACACTACAATCACCTGTGCTTGAAGAAAGCGACGACTCATTTGAAATTAAAGAGTTGACAGAAGAAGAATTTAATCAGCAAAAACAACTTGAACAACAGGAAAAATTAAAAACAAAAAAATCAATCGAAAATAAAAATATAATTTTTGATACTGCATATCCAGAAAAATTGTTTGATAGCAGCGAGAAGAAGGAGAGGAAGAATAAAAATAATAATCTGCGGAAGAAAACAATCACTCCTGAGGAAACTTATGGCAAGGAGACTATACATAAAAAGAAGAGGAAGAAAGTTTGACAATCTCATCCACCACATCCGCCATTGAATCCGTACGCAATAATTGATGTAACTCCATAAATTTATTTTCTACCTTTTTTATTTTCTCTGGATGATGTAAATAATCTAATAAAACACGCGCAATATTTTCTGGTGTCACTTCATCTTGAATAAATTCCGGCACAATTAATTCTTGCGCCAATAAATTCGGTAAGCCAATATAAGGCGTTTTTACTAGTATTTTTGCTATTTTGTGCGTTAAGCGCGCCATGCGATAAGCAATCACCATGGGTTTTTTGTATAACATCGCTTCTAATGTGGCCGTCCCCGATGTCACCATCACCACATCTGCTGCTGCTAACACATCATGCGTACGATGGGTAAAAAATTCCAACGGAACTTCCGGCGCAACTCGTTTATGGTATTCATAAAATGCTTGATAACGTTCTTCATTCACATGTGACGTTAAAAAACGTAAATGGGGTTGTTGTTGCCACATGGCTTTCGCGGCTAATAAAAATGGTTCTGACATATAACGAATTTCTTGTTTGCGGCTGCCGGGCAACAATGCCACATACACATTTTCTTCATCGATGCATAACGCACGACGTGCTGCAATTTTATCCTGATGTAATGGAATTTGTTGCGCCAACGGATGACCTACATATTTTACTGGCACGTGATGCTCTTCATAAAAATGGGTTTCAAATGGAAATAATGTCAACATTAAATTCACTGCTTTCGCAATTTTATGAATACGATTTTGTCGCCATGCCCACACACTGGGACTGACATAATGCACGATCGGAATACCGGCGCGACGCAATTTCAATTCCAATCCCAAATTAAAATCGGGTGCATCAATGCCAATAAAAACATCAGGGCGGTGTTGCAGAAAATGATGATATACATCAGAGCGTAATTTGATTAAATCCGGTAAATGCAATAATGGCTCAACCAAACCCATGACACTCAAACGTTCAATATCAAATAAACTATTGCAACCGGCGGCGATCATTGCGGGGCCGCCTATGCCTTCGACTTCAACCGTTGGATAATGTGCCTGAAAAGCGCGTATTAATGCAGCGCCTAATAAATCGCCTGAGGCTTCGCCCGCTAAAATGCCGATTTTCACCGGACAATTCCGGCACTGGATGTTTCAATAAATTGGACTAATTGTTGAACTTCTGTTGTAGACATTTGTTTTAATTCTTCAAGTGCTTGTGCCGTCGTCAAACTATTTCGATAAATAATTTTATATGCGCGACGCAATTGCAAAATCGCATCATCACTAAAGCCACGACGTTGTAATCCAATCGTATTTAAACCAAATGGTTTTGCATAATAACCAGAGACTTTTATAAAAGGTGGCACATCTTTAATAACCACGGAATTTGTCGAGGCAAAACTGTATGCACCCATACGACAAAATTGAAATACACCAGAAAAACCACTTAATGTCACATAATCTTCAATAATCACGTGACCCGCTAATGACGCATTATTCGCAAAAATAGCATGATTGCCAATGAAACAATCATGCGCGATATGCACATACGCCATAAATAAATTCTCATTGCCAATGCGTGTCATTGATTTATCTTGCGCCGTGCCACGATGAATCGTACAAAATTCGCGAATAATATTACGGTCACCTATTTCTAAAAAAGTTTTTTCGCCGCGAAATTTTAAATCTTGTGGCATTTCGCCCACAGAAGAAAATTGAAAAATTTTATTGTCGCGTCCAATGCGTGCTGGCCCTTGAAGAACAACATGCGGCCCTATCCATGTTCCTGCACCAATTTCAACATCAGCTCCAATCACTGAATAAGGACCAACATGGACATTATCCGCCAATCGAGCGGAAGGATGAATAATTGCTGTTTGATCAATCACAATGATTAACCTCTTTCACTTTTGCGTGCAGTCATAAATGTGGCAGAACAAGCTAAGGCATCGCCTACATACGCTGACCCTTCTAACTTCCACGCATCCCTTTTTGCGCGCAATACATTTACTTTTAAAATAAGTTGATCGCCTGGTTCCACAATACGGCGAAAACGCGCATCATCAATCCCTGCAAAATAATAAAGTACCCCATTGCTCGCATTGGTATTGGTCGATTTATAAGCCAACACGCCACTTGCTTGTGCCATCGCTTCTAAAATTAATACGCCAGGCATCACCGGACGACCAGGAAAATGTCCGTTAAAAAATGTTTCATTCATAGTGACATTTTTCAGGGCCACAATGGATTTTCCAATTTCCAATTCCAATACTCTATCAATTAATAAAAAAGGATAGCGATGCGGTAAATAATTTAAAATATCGTGTATGCTCATTTCGTGCGTCATGCTATGTTTCTCTCTTTTCCTCAATAATTGCTTCCAACGCTTTCACGCGTTGCATTAAATTTTCTAGGCGATAAAAGCGCGCATTATTTTTACGAAATTCCTGAGTGGTCACTGCGCCCACGATACCAGAAGAATACATACCTGGTTCGAGAATAGATTTAACGACACCCGTCGTGCCAGTCAGCATGACATTATCGCAAATGACAATGTGTCCATTGATACAACTTGCGCCGCCTATCATACAGTTTTTACCAATCGTGGTACTACCAGCAACACCCGTACACCCTGCCATGATCGTATTTTCACCAATATGCACGTTATGTCCGATTTGAATTAAATTGTCTAATTTCACCCCATTTTCAATGACAGTATCCGCTATAGCGCCGCGATCAATAGTGGTATTGGCACCAATATCAACATCGTCACCAATACTAACACCGCCTAATTGCGGCACTTTATACCATGCTCTATTTTGATTGGCAAAACCAAAACCATCAGCACCGAGAACAACGCCACTGGCAATGCGGGTGCGTTTGCCAATCTTGATGTGATGATAGATAGTCACGCGCGTATCAATTGTTGTTTTTTCGCCAATTTCAGTGTGATCGCCTATGGTTGTCCCTGCACCTATCACTGTATTCGCGCCTATAGTAACGTAATTTCCTAAGACACAATGCGGACCGATACTGGCGGTAAGATCAATTTGGCACTCTTTACCTATCACCGCTGTGGGATGAATGCCAGAAGGGGCTTCGTGTGAAATATCAAAAAATTCAGCAATTTTTGCATAAATATAATAAGGATTACGCGTGATAATCGCATTGCCGGTGTAATCAGCCGCATCTGCTTCTGTTAAAATCACCGCTGAAGCTTTTGTTTCTGCTAAATATTTTCGATACAACGCATTCGTCAAAAATGAAACGTGCCCTGCTTGCGCATGTTGGATAGTTGCTACATTTGAAATGACGCAATTAGCATCGCCGCGTATCGTCACCTCTAACCCGCGGGTTAATTCAGTAAGTGTGTATTGGTGTTTGGAAGAGTTTGGATATTTTTTGTGATGTGATGTCATAAGTTTAGATTGATCAGTGATGATGTCAGTCAGTTAATGTAACGGGTTTAATTTAATAAATTAAAATTTAATTCTAATTTAATTTTACAATTATTAAAGATGATAAAAATTATAAATATAAAAAAAATTATAAAATCATCAATTTTCGGATACGAGAAATTAGCTGTTATCTCTAAATGCAATGTTGTCATTCCAAGCATGCTTCGAGACGCGTCTCGAAGCATGCTTGGAACATCAATCAACATCTACTATTTATTTTAACGACTATTAACCATTAAATTGTTTTGCAACATCTTTAGTAATGTCGTTTCCATCTACTGCAAAAATCACTGCTTGAGAATCAAGTACCAATGAATAACTTTGGTTTTTTGCAATTTTAGAAACAATACCATTCAAGTCACCTAAAATATTCTGCATGATTTTGTTTTGTTCTTTTTGCAAATCTTGCTGATAAGCAACCACTTGTTTCACTAAGTCAGAACGATCAGAAGCAATTTTCTTTTGCATATCGTCTCTTTGTTTTTGACTCATGGTAGGTGATTCTTTTTTGAATTTATCTAATGCATCTTGTAATGCTTTTTGTTCGCCAGCAATTTTGGTTTGGCGTGCTTTAAATTGTGCTTCTAATTTTTTACTTAATTCCGCCACTTTTGGTGATTGCTGTAAAACTTGCTGCACATTGACTACAGCGACTTTAATCTGCCCTGCCGCTGGTGTTGCATCTGCAGCATAACTATAACCCGCTACATTGATGGAAAGTAAAAACGCACTAATCATCAAACTAAATTTTTTTAACATGTTCATAAGATTCTCCAAATATAAAATAAAAATTTTTCTATCTTCCCTGCAGACACACTGTCCTCAGTACACCGTTCAGGCTGTATAACATTGACCTCGGTTTTGTGTCGTCTCGCAGCTTGTGATTATTCACAAATACGACGGGCGTAGTTGCCATGTTTATCAGAAATTTGCTCCTATAGCAAACTGGAATGGACGTTCTTTGTCGTCGCCACGGCGTATTGGTTTTGCCAAACTCAATTCTATCGGCCCAAAAGGCGTCAAGATGTCTGCTTCTAACCCAACTGAAAAACGAATAGGGCCTGAATTGGTACTGTCGCCACCAAAACTGCGATTATCTTGTGAGCTATATACATTACCAGCATCAACAAACAATGAGGTACGCAAATTGTCAGAAAGGTAATTGGGGAAAATTAATCCTAAACTTGCATCGACCAAAATATTACCCCCAAATGCTTGACCATTTGAATCCTGCGGACCCATTGTATAATCTTCAAAACCACGTACTGTGCCAATCCCACCCGCATAATAATTTCTGAAGAAAGGGAATTTGTTCACGCCACTAAAACCATTCCCATAACCAAAATCAGCACGATTTAACAAAATAAAATCATCACTTAATGGTCGATACCATTTTCCATGATAGTTGAATGTATAGAAAGCGAGGGAGCTACTGGTTAAAGGTGCAAACGTATCTAAAAATATTGTTTGAATCGCGCCGCGTGTCGGGAAAATAGCTTTATCACGACTGTCGCGAGAATAACCTAAACGTATATCTAATTCTTGAAAATGACGGCCATTTTCATTAATAAAACTATTAATTTGATTGGAAATATATTGCCTAGATTTGTTCAAAGTAATCATGGTGTCTTGATAAGTTGCACCCACCATGACGCGATTATAAGCGCCAGTTTCTTGCCCAATCGGAATACCGTATAACACGCCCAAATCATATTCGTTAGTCACATAACCACTATTTACATTATCAATGGCACTCGGGTCGACGCGTGAGACTGAAAAGCTAAAACTGCGGCTGATACCATCCGCCGTGTAATAAGGATTAGTAAAATCGACACCATAAAATTGTTCATATTTACTGCGCGATAAATTAATTCCAAATGTGTTACCTGTTCCAAATACATTTTTTTGATTAAACCCTGCACCTAAAATCATATGTTGCACTTGCGAATAACCAATCTTAAAAGTGGCTTGCGCAGAACTATCTTCTTTGACGCGATAATTAACATCGACTTGATCATCGGTATCAGCTACGGGTTTGACTGACATGTCTACTTCTTTAATATAGGGCAGCAAACTCAAACGGTGTTTAGAATCTTCTAGTTTTGAGGTGGAAATAGGTGCAGATTCCCATTGCATTATTTCACGACGCAATACGACATCATTGGTACGATTGTTATCAGAGAAAGTGACATGCCGCACGTAGACGCGTTTTCCTGGCGTCACGTCAAACACTAACATTACTTCACGGGTTTTATCATTAATTTGCGGACGTATTGAAATAGTTGCAAACAAATAACCTTTATCACCTAAAAATTTTGTTACATTTTTCTGGCTATCAATAATTTTTTGACGAGAAAATGTATCGCCAGGTTTGATAGAAATTTGTTTTTCTAAGGTGGTTTTTGGGACAACAAATTTTCCGATTAATTCATAATTTTTAACGGTATAGACTTCGCCTTCATTGACGACAATCGTAATATAAACTGCTTTGCGATCGGGTGTGATTTGCGCTTGCGATGATTTAATTTCCACACGTAAATAACCATGATCCATATAATAAGAACGTAATTTATCTAAATTTGCTTCCAATTTTTCTTCTGAATAACGATCTGTTTGCGTAATAAACGTAAACAAACCCGAAGGCGTAATGTCTAATTGTTTCACTAAAGTTTTTTCATCAAAGGCTTTATTACCAATAATAGAAATGCGGCGAATTTTTGCGACCAATCCTTCGGAAATAGTGACACGCACCGACACACGATTGCGCGACATCGGAGTAGCCGATACCTCGACACGCGCGTTATAACGACCTAATTGATAATATTGATTCAATAAACTTTGTTTGATGCGCTCAAGCAACGCTGGGTTGTAAACATGACCTTCTGCAATATCCATAGACTTCATAGCGGTGGTCAATTTATCGGTTGGAATAACAGAATTACCAGTCACTTTTAATTGACCAATCGTGGGACGTTCCACCACACGGATGATTAACGTATTTCCCTCTTTTGATAATGAAATCGATTCAAAAAAACCGGTTTGATATAGTGCGCGCAAAACGGCCGCCGTTTTAGCTGGTGGTAACGTTTGACCACGTTTAATCGGTAAATAACTCTCTACCGTTGCTGGAGAAAGATGTTGCAACCCTTGAAATTCGATATTTTTAACGACAAATGTTGGCTGTGCCCAGGTTACTGGCAACGTTAAAAAAAGAAGAATAAGTAAGGAAAGTATTTTTTTCATTAGTCGCTATTTTTATGTGACCACATTAATGCCCGTAGGCTCTCTAAATAAGGCGCCAATTATCTGGGCTTTTTTATTAAAGTTCAACCACTTCGTGAGAATGTTGTTATTCTGAGAAAAATCGTCGTCCCGAACAGAGTGAGTGATAACAACTACACCTTCGGCATGAAAATTAACCATTCCACAAACCATTCAATACAATCATGCCAAATGCAAAAACAGGAGCGGCCGCAGTTAAACTATCAATACGATCTAATAACCCACCGTGACCTGGTAATAAACCGCCTGAATCTTTGACACCAGCACGGCGTTTTAACATGCTTTCAAATAAATCACCCACAATAGAAAATAAAACGGTAACGAATGATAATAAAATAGCGAGTAACCACATATTGACGGGAACAGCGCATACCCATAACATCAACAACACTAATAACATAGAAAATAAAACACCCCCTGCCACTCCCTGCCAACTTTTACCTGGGCTCACTTCCGCTGCTAATTTTTTTGTTCCCCATTTTTTTCCAACAAAATAAGCGGCTGAATCTGCACTCCAAATTAAAACAAATAAAAATAATAAAGTATAAACACCGTCACCTTGATTACGAATAAAATTGATCGCGACCCAACAAGGTAATAATACGAATAATCCCATACAGCCGCGGACAAAAACGCCTTGCCCCCAAACAATTGCCGCACGCGGATAAATTAAAACTAATAATGTCGCGAGCAACCACCAGATAAATGCTGCAAATAAAATAAGGGGCGCGGGTAAAAATAACATGTAAAAAGCCATAAACAATACTAATACCACATACAAAATTCGCCGTGAAAATGTTTTTATTTCCATTAAATGCGACCATTCCCACGCGGCAGCTAAGACGATGAGTCCGGTGAGCAAACAAAATAAGGTCGGTGGCATAAAAAATAAAATCGCCAATACCAATGGGATTAAAACGAGAGCAGTAAAAATACGTTTTTTTAACATAATAATTTTAGTTCCTTACTAAACTAATAACTGTTATCTCATTTGTTCCTGAATTTGTTCACCGCTATAACCATAACGACGTTCGCGATCGGCAAAATGCATTAACGCTTTTTCAAATTCAGCCGCATCAAAATCCGGCCATAAGACCGGCGTAAAATATAATTCCGCATAAGCCAATTGCCACAACATAAAATTGCTAATACGAATTTCGCCACTGGTGCGAATAAATAAATCTGGATCAGGTAAATCCGCAAATGATAAGTGTTGCGCGATTTTTTCTGGCGTAATCTCTACACTTTTTAATTGGCCCACTGCAACTGCTTGCGCTAATGTGCGTGTCGCTTGACAAATATCCCACTGACCGCCGTAATCCGCAGCAATGATTAACACCAAACCGGTATTGTCACGTGTCAATTGTTCTACTTCATTTATTTTTGCCAGTAATTTTTCATTAAAACGTGAGCGCTCGCCAATAAAACGCATTTGCACATTGTTTTGATGTAATTCAGCAATTTCACATTCTAAACTAGCAAGAAATAAATCCATTAAAAAACCCACTTCTTGATCCGGCCGTCGCCAATTTTCACTGCTAAATGCAAACAATGTCAGCACTTTTATTTTTTTCTTCGCACATTGTTTGATAATGTTACGTGTCGCTTCAACACCGGCGCGGTGACCAATAATACGAGGCATGAAACGTTTTTTTGCCCAACGACCATTTCCATCCATGATAATCGCAATATGTTGCGGTAAAGAAGCTGGCAACTGCGGGATTTTCTGCGTTGGTTTCATAGGAAAATTAAATCGCCATCAAATCTGTTTCTTTGGCAGAAGTTAAATGGTCGACTTCAGTAATGATTTTATCTGTTAATTTTTGTATTTCTTCTGTTAAGCGGCGTTCTTCATCTTCCGTCATTTGCTTACTTTTTAATAACTCTTTTAATTCCGTATTAGCATCACGACGCACATTACGAATACTGACACGCGCAGCTTCTGCTTCTGTGCGTACCACTTTAATTAATTCTTTACGTCTTTCTTCATTCAATGCTGGCATGGGGACACGAATCACTTCCCCTTGCGTCGCTGGGTTCAAACCTAAATCAGAATTTAAAATCGCTTTTTCAATCGCCGCCACCATATTTTTTTCCCATGGCACAATCGTTAATGTACGCCCATCGGTGGCATTCACATTCGCTATTTGATTGATTGACATTTCGGTTCCGTAATAATTCACACGTACATGATCAAGCAAACTGGGATGGGCACGGCCAGTACGCAATTTTGCGATTTCTAATTTGAATGATTCAATACATTTACGCATACGCGTTTCAGCGTCTTTAGTAATTTTATGTGTCATAATTTATTTCTCCATATTTTGAATGCCTTGAATTAACGTCCCAATATCTTTGCCTAACAAAATATTACGCAGTGCACCATTCTTATTCATATTAAAAACACGTAAAGGTAAATGATGATCTTGGCATAATAAAATAGCGGTTAAATCCATGACACCTAAACGTTTACTAATAACGTCGTCATAACTTAACGATTGAAAACGTTCAGCTTTAGGATTTTTGATAGGATCATCATTAAAAACACCTTCCACTTTTGTTGCTTTCAAGACAATGTCAGCGCCAATTTCAATGCCACGCAACGCAGCAGCAGAATCTGTTGTCACTAACGGATTGCCAGTGCCACCGGCAAAAATCACGACACGACCTTGTTGCAATTTTTCTTTTGCGAGAGAATGATCATATTGATCAGCAATGCTAGGAATAGCAAACGCAGACATCAGCGTTGTTGGAATAGATTTTTTTTCTAAGGCATCACGTAACGCAATACCATTGACAACAGTCACCAGCATACCCATTTGATCAGCAGCAATTCTATCAATGCCAGCATCATTTAAATCAGCACCACGAATTAAATTGCCGCCGCCAATCACTAATGCGAGTTGTACGCCTAATTGCACCGCCGTTGCAATTTCTTGAGCGATACGATCAAGTCGCGACGCATCAATCCCAAATAAATGATCTCCTTGCAACGCTTCACCGCTTAATTTAAGCAACACCCGCTGATAAATCGGTTTACTTGTTGCTGCCGCCGTATCCATGCATTACTCGCCTTGTACTTGAGACATCACTGCTTCTTTAAAATCTTCCGTTGTTTTTTCTATGCCTTCACCGACTTCATAACGATAAAACGCGAGCACTTTAGCGCGATGTTTGTTGAGTAAACTCCCGACGGTAATGTCAGGGTCTTTTACAAATGCTTGCCCCATTAAACTGACTTCGTCTAAGTATTTTTTTAAACGACCTGCCACCATTTTTTCAATGATTTCCTGTGGCTTACCGCTGGTTGCTGCTTGCGCCATATAAATTTCTTTTTCTTTTGCAATCACATCCGCTGGCACATTTTCTGGCGAAATCACTAATGGACGACTCGCAGCAATGTGCATCGCAATATCACGTGCTAATTCTTTATTGTCTACATCTAATTCGACAATCACCCCAATGCGATTACCGTGTAAATAAGTTCCCATGCCAGCACTCGCAGGATTACTTAATACCAAACGCCGCAATTGAATATTTTCACCCACTTTTGCGACTAATTCTAAACGCGCTTCTTCCACCTGATGACCATGCCCGACATGATGCAATAATGGCAATGTTGCAAGATGATCCGTAGACATCGCTTTCGATTCCAACGCTGTTTTCGCCAAAGCTTGAGTAAATTGTACAAAATTACCATCACGCGCCACAAAATCTGTTTCGCTATTAATTTCTATCATGACTGCTTGCTTGCCTTGTTCTGCAATCACAACAGCACCATCTGCGGCAATGCGCGCTGCTTTTTTATCGGCTTTCATTCTGCCGGATTTGCGTAATTCTTCGATAGCTAATTCAATATCACCATGGGTTGCTTCCAATGCGCGTTTGCAATCCATCATGCCCGCATTCGTACGATCACGTAATTGTTTTACTAAGTCAGAAGTAATAGGAGTAGGCATATTTATTCACCTCGACCTGATTGTGATTGATCCTCCGCAATATCATCAGAAGGTGATGATAATTCTGCAGATTTTTCGTCGACTTCAACTAATTCTTCTGCGTCTTCTTCTGTTCCTTCCATCACACTTGCACGAGCTTCAAGTATCGCATCTGCGATCGTTCGTGTATAAAAACGAATAGCGCGGGTGGAGTCATCGTTTCCAGGAATAATATACGTAATGCCATCAGGATCATTATTCGAATCAACAATACCGACGACTGGAATCCCTAAACGTTTTGCTTCTTTTACTGCAATATCTTCGTGACCGACATCAATCACAAACAAGACGTCAGGAATACCGCCCATGTTTTTAATCCCGCCCAAACTATTTAATAATTTATTTTTCTCGCGTTCTAATCCTAAAACTTCTTTTTTGGTTAAACGACCAAATTTGCCAGAAGCAAACATACTTTCTAATTCTTTTAAACGTTTGATAGATTGGCGAATGGTTTTGTAATTCGTCAACATCCCACCTAACCAACGACGATTGACATAAGGCATGCGGCAACGTTCTGCTTCTTCTTGAATAATATCTTGCGCAGCATGTTTGGTACCGACAAATAATACTTTGCCTTTTTTAGCTGCAGTGCTACCAACAAAATTTAAAGCATCTTGGAATAAGGGTAAGGTTTTGCCTAAATCGATAATGTGAATTTTGTTGCGTGACCCGTAAATGTAATGAGCCATTTTGGGGTTCCAGTAACGGGTTTGATGACCGAAATGAACACCGGCTTTTAACATGTCTTGCATAGTGACTTGCATGGTTTTTCCTCTTTAGGTTAGGCCTCTGCATATCCCTATTCCCAACTTAAGCTTTGATAATCAAAGCAAAAGCACCTGGTAAAAGGTTGTGATATGCATGCGAATTTAAGTATTTACTCTTATTTATGCTATTTTCTAAACAAACTTGCTTAATAGCGGACGTCTTTATACCATAGAACACCCAAAGCAACAACATGACTTTTTGAACGAGGTAAGGAAGAGTAATGAGCGAAATTACGATTAAAAATGCCGACGATATTAAAAAAATGCGTACTGCGGGACGCCTGGCGGCAGAAGTGCTAGAAATGATAGGACCGCATGTCAAAGAAGGTGTCACCACCGATGAACTTAATCAATTATGTCATGACTATATTGTGAATGTGCAAAAAGCCATTCCCGCCCCACTCAATTACAATGGGTTTCCTAAATCGATTTGCACGTCTGTTAATCATCAAGTTTGCCATGGGATTCCAGGCCCAAAAATATTAAAAAATGGCGATATCGTGAATGTTGATGTCACCGTTTTAAAAGAAGGATATCACGGTGATACCAGTAAAATGTTTTTTATTGGTAAGCCATCGATTTTGGCTGATCGGTTGGTGCAGATCACACAAGAATGCATGTATTTAGGTATCAAACAAATTAAACCTGGCGCGCATCTAGGTGATATTGGCGCGGCGATTCAACAATATGCAGAAAAAAATCGATTCAGTGTCGTGCGCGAATATTGCGGTCATGGCATTGGTAAAATTTTTCATGAGCCACCCAATGTATTGCATTATGGTAAATCGGGAGCGGGTCATGTTTTAAAAGAGGGGATGATTTTTACCGTAGAACCCATGATTAATGCTGGAAAACGCGATGTAAAATTATTACCTGATAAATGGACGGTGGTCACAAAAGATCATAGTTTATCAGCGCAATGGGAACATACGATTTTGGTGACGGACACGGGATATGAAGTGCTCACGAAACGCAGTGAAGAGGATATTTGAAATAAGCATTTATTGTCATCCTGAGCATGCTCACAATCCGGCGACAATCGCATCACCTCACGACAATTAAAATAATTTATGCAACAATGCCCTCTTTTCTAGCCGCTAATACGAAGGAGATATACATGTTTCAATTACCTAAATTACCTTATGAAATGGATGCGCTTGCACCTGCTATTTCCAAAGAAACATTGGAATATCATTATGGAAAACATCATCAAGCCTACGTCAATAATTTAAATAATTTAATTAAAGATACTGAGTTTGCGAATCTTTCATTAGAAGAAATTATTATGAAAGCAAGTGGCGGCATATTTAATAACGCAGCGCAAAATTGGAATCATACTTTTTATTGGTATTGCATGACACCCAAAAGCAATGGCGAACCCGCTGGTCAATTAGCAGATGCCATCAATAAAAAATTTGGTTCGTTCGCAGAATTCAAAAAAGTTTTTAGTCAATCAGCAACAACATTATTTGGTTCTGGCTGGACGTGGCTTGCGAAAAATGCGCAAGGCGAATTAGAAATTATGAATACCGGCAATGCAGATTTACCGATGAAGCAACATAAAAAAGCATTGTTGACCTGTGATGTGTGGGAACATGCATATTACATTGATTATCGCAATGTGCGCGCCACTTATGTTGAAAACTTTTGGAAGTTGGTGAATTGGGATTTTGTTGCAGAAAATTTTGTCGGGTAAAAATTAATAAGTGGTGGTGGATTAGGTGCGCTTCAATGCTTTACGACGCGACGCGAAGTGACGCGTCGTAAAGCACTGAAGCATATCGTCATTCACCCCCCTACGTTTTTATTTTTTTTAATGACACAGAAAATTATCGTTTCACAAAATGTTTTTCTAATAATTCTGCATGCGCGCGCAACTGTTCCATTTCATCCAGCAAATCTAATACGAGCGCCGCACCGGCGAGGTTCACTTCTAAATCATGTTGCAAACGCAACGCCGTTTTCACGCGTTGTAATTGCATTAAATCAAATTGCCATTCATTTTCTGGAAGATGATGATTATTTTCAAAATGAATAATTTCGTATGCGATTAAATCATGTACGTCATGCGGAGAAATCTGACAAATGCCACATAATTCTTCTAAGGTAAGCGGTGAATCCATCGCATAATCTGCAATAATCATCATTCCTTTTTGTGACATATGACATCCTTACAGAGGCCAATCTTTACGTGGATTCATCGGCATTATTTTCGCCATTTTTTCATATAACTCACGCTGCTCTGTAGTATGTGCCGCAGGCACTTCCACTTGCAACACCGCATATTGATCGCCGGCGCCAGTTTTGCTTGGCATGCCGCGGCCTTTTAATCGCAATTTTTGTCCGGATTGCGAACCCGCTGCTAATTTCAATCCGACCGCACCTGCTAATGTGGGGATTTTTATTTGCGCACCCAATGCCGCTTCCCACGGTGTCACTGGCAACGTGATATAAATATCACGTCCTTGCAACGTAAATAATTTATTCGGCTCAATATCAATCTCTAAATATAAATCGCCAGCTGGACCACCATGCATGCCAGATCCACCTTGTCCGCTCAAACGCAATTGCTGATCTTGTGCTGCGCCCGCAGGAATATTCACTTTAATTGTGCGTACTCCGCGCTGCATATGACCGCTTGCATCCACTTCCGGCATTTCTAATTGAAACGTTTTTGCAGTGCCATGAAATGCATCTTCTAATGAAATAGAAATTTTTGCTCGCTGATCTGTTCCGCGTTGTTTAAATGATCGTGAACGACTACGTGCGCTTGCACCCCCCATCATCGATTCTGCTCCTTGTGCACCACCCCCAAAAAATTGGGTGAAGAAATCGCTAAAACCACCCATATCGCTTTCAGCAAAACCATGCGTACTTGATTGTGATTGCCAACCTGGTGGCGGCCGAAAATCTTGATTGGCTTTCCAATTACTTCCAAGTTGATCATATGCCGTGCGTTTTTCTGGGTCTTTTAAAACTTCATACGCTTCTTGTAAATTTTTAAATTTTTCTTCGGCATTTTTTTCTTTACTGACATCGGGATGATATTTACGTGCTAAGCGTCGATAAGCTTGTTTGATATCATCAGGGGATGCTTTTTTATCAATGCCTAAAACAGCATAATAATCTTTATATTCCATATCTCAAACTCTGGATAATCTGTTTTAAGTGGGATGCCGAATTTTTTTCGGCATCTCTATTTTTAATATTAATAAATTATATTATTCAGGTAATCGCACGGTTAATACATCGCATTT
>OBEQ010903132.1_pt1 | contig 26655 bp, 1 predicted proteins | sample 1670901 | NCBI WGS metagenome assembly OBEQ01 (sample SAMEA104232315, study PRJEB22302) | groundwater metagenome | biome: forest; feature: aquifer; material: groundwater | place: USA | collected 2011-08-07 | depth 5.4 m | reverse complement strand
AGGTTCCCGCATGTATGTCAATTCATTCCAGGATTTTGTTAACGATATTTACGATTACCGAAAATGGATTGAGGGTAAATATGGGAAGCGAAAATTTATTCTGCTTGGACAAAGTTTGGGCGGATTGATCTCGGTTTCCGTTGTTCTCAAAAATCAATCCATTTGGAATGCCTTAATTTTGATGTCTCCTTTTTTTGCTGTATCGAGAGGCCATCGCGTGTTAAGTCTTCTTTCCTGGGTGTTGAATTGCCTGCTTCCCAACGTCATCTGGAACAATCCGATAAAACCTTTTTATTTATCTCATGATTCTGATGAAGTGCGAAAATACAAGGAAGACCGCTTGATTCAAAGATTAGTCACTTCACGCTTGGCCTATGAAATGTTCAGAACGTGTTCTTTTGTGTATAATCAGGCCAAAGAAATCCGTCTTCCGGTGTTTATTTTAGCATCTGGTGACGACCGGATTGTTTCACTCAAGGCAACGCAAGCTTTTTATAATCGGATTGCTTCTCGACAGAAATCAATTAAAATCTTCGAGTTCAGTTATCATGAATTGCTTCATGAAAAAGAACGGGATGAAGCTGTGGGAATAATTAAAGGATTTTTGACTAAGACCTAAATCATATTCCGTCATCCCCGAATGTTTTTGTTGGGGGTCTACGTTAATAGATTCCTGCTTAAAGCGTGTGGGACGACGTCATTTATTATGGGCCGGTAGTTCAGTTGGGAGAACGCCACATTCGCATTGTGGAGGTCAGGGGTTCAACTCCCCTCCGGTCCACCATTTATCACCAATGAATCAAACCGCTTAGGCTTCCCCTCTTTTTTTCATCTATAACTCCTTTATTTACAAGCTTTTAAGATCAGAATAAGGGTACTTATTTGAATTCTTTAAAAAGTCAGGTATAATTTCTTATCTCCCCCTGGGAGAAATCCCCTTCCTCCAAGGAGTTCTTCGCTTAGATAGTGCAGGACGAGTCTCAAGTACGGAAGTTCCGATTTTGGCATAAACTCACCGCCATTTTTCTGTCTATTAGCTTTACTCTTTTTAATCTGATCGAATATTCTCCGAATGCCTCCGCCAATTCTCTCATCGAACAGGCGCTCAAGTCTCCGTTTAAAATTGCTTCTGAATTAGGAACCGTCGATGAGTATTACCAAGGGAGTTCAGGTAAATCTGTAATTTATATACAGGATGCCCACGATTCTCTGGAAGCACAGCTTCACATTTCTCAGATCATTCAAAATTTAGTTAAAGAACACAGCATCCAAACCGTTTTTGAAGAAGGTTACCAAGGGCCGGTTCCCACTGATAAGTTCTTCGGCTTTATTAAAAATCGAAATCTCCGGCAAAAAGTTTCTTACTTCCTGTTAGATAAATTAAGAATCGGTGGGGCGGAGTATGCACACATCAACCGCACCGAGGATTTTAATTTAATTGGTATCGATCACCTGAAATCTTATCGCGAGGGCATCAAGTGGTATCAAAAAGCATCCAAGAAGCGAAAAGAGATCGACGAAGATCTAAGTGATATTCTTAAGCACATCACCCAGCTTACCCACCAATATTTTCCAAAACCGCTCAAAACTTGGCTCAAACTCAAAGATAAATTTGTACAAGATCAACTCTCGCTTTTAGATTACATCAAAGAACTCCAAATCTTGTCCCTTCCGTCTATTGCCAAACATGATTTTGTCGAACGCTACCCGTTTATTACGCTTCTGTTACAAGCGCAGCGTTTTAAAGACCCTGATGTTGAACGCCGGCTAAAATCTGTTGATGCCCGTAAATTCTTTGAAGAATTGGGTAAACTGGAGCGGGATTTTTCTGAAGCACAAATTAAGTCAGAGCGTGACCGAAAAATTCTGGATTCCTATCAGGACATATTGCTGCTCAAACGCCTCAACCGGATGGAGCTGACGCAGCCGGAATACGAGGCCGTTAAAAACACCTTACAGAGCATTACGACGGAGGACCTTGCCAATTTCATTGTTGAATATTCCAAGAAGCCGCTCGTTGTGTTCAAGGAATGGGAACGGAATATCAAGAGCGCCGTCCAATTTTATGAAGCTGCAAAAGCCCGCGATGCATCCATTGAGTCGTATGTCAAAAAATTTCTGGCCGAATCCAATGAAAAAACTGCCATTTTAGTGTTCGGCGGATTTCATGCAAATGACATCAAAGAAATTTTGAAGCGAAATAGAATTTCTTATTGTGCGGTTTCTCCCAAAATCAGCTCAGCCGATACAGAACACCAGGATTATTATCGTCAACTCATGGCCGTCGGCCAGTATCCGTTTGAAACTTCATTTCATCTGAGCAGAGCTTTCAGGGCCGAAAGCTTATTTTTATTCCAAGAGCCGGGCATCTTGTCCGTTATACGTGCAATTGCCATGGTCACCCAAACACTTGACCGCCAATCGATGCCGTTTGAAGATCTTTTGAGAAACCGGCTGATCGAACGCGGACTAACTCATCTTCCGACTTCCCGCGCAGAATCACGAATCAGTTACCGCCGCACCGGTGACCCGCTCGGTCAGAACATTGCAAGCGTACGCTACTTTTACCGCGAACTCCTTGCCGCCAATATTGATTTGATCCATGTAACCTCCGAGAAAAAGGTAGGCGGAGAAGAGTCGGTGCAAAAGAATTATCAAGCCGTTATCGACCGTATTCATCTTGCCCGGTCCAATGCATCCATTATCCGTGGTTCGAAGGAACAAAAAGATCGCCGAAAAATGATCTTAACATCCGTTGAAAACGCTTTGAACTTGCTAGAAGGGGATGCAGCCGCTGGCAAGCGTAATCCCGTTGGCGCAAATGCCGCTCTCGTTTCAGCCATTCAAAAAACACATAATGAATATGCGGCTCTGCTTGATCAAAAATATGCCCGCGCAAGCAGAGGCCGTTCTAAGAGTGCAAAATTTTGGTATGACAAACCATTTAATCAATATGTTCATATTCAAGGTGGTTACCAGAAGTATGCCGTGGGCGAGGATTCAATTTCTATTTATGGGTATCAGGAGCGTAAATATAAAACGCTTTGGCAAGCGTTCCGTGCCGTCGACCACCAAATGGATTCAGAGTTTCATTATTACGCAGACACCCTCCAAGCATTAAAACTTCTCCAAAAAATCAAGGATTTACTCAAATCAGCCAAACAAGGCGTTCCTTTAAGCGAAGAAACAAAGGGAACAATTTTAACCGAGATTGGAACGTTAAGGACCAAATTGACATCTCAATGGGTCATTGAAAAAGAACTCGCCGATCTTGGCCTTCAGTCAGTCTCAGACCAAATCCGTTGGAGCGATTGGGGCCCAGCCTTGACGGTGGTGACACTGACCGAGTCGCTGCTGGATCAAAGACTCAAACAAATCGCGGCCATTATGGAAAGCATCGAGCAGGGCCGACTGAAATTGATGAGAGATGTCTTTAAACACCGCAACCAGGAAATTCAAAATTTAATCAGTGAAATACACCGCAAGCATGAAGATACGGAATGGAGTCCTGCTGGAGGACGAATGATTTTCAGGAAAGTTTTTATTGCCGATAAGCGTTCGCCCGCTGAATCTTTGAGTGCGCCATTTTATGTGGTCTCCAGCATTTTGAAACGGTATCAGCGTGAACCGGATTTAGAAGGCATTGAAGATCACTTGAGCGGGGCTGTGCGCTCATTTTCAAAAATGGAACAAAGTTATCAATCCAACGCAGAAGCGCTCCGTGCCCAGAACTTACCTGAAGCTTCTCGGCTCTTGGAAGCCGCAAATCAAGCCCGGACCGACACTCAAAAATATATTCTCAAAGCAAGTCAGATCCTAAGCAAATCAAATGATACGGCAACCTTTATGAACGAATACAGAACGCGATTCCGGGAAAAAATTATGTCGGGCGTCAACTATGAACAAGCCCGCAAAGAAGTGTTTGACCAAACGTTTGACATTTTTAGCAACCACCCCGAGAAACTCAACATCGGATTCCGTCGCGAACTGGATTACCAAAACAGAGTTATTTGGTGGTACCGGCTGTATCAAGCCGCGTTTGTTCCGCTGCACATTGATGATCCGGAAAATCAAGAAGAACGAATTGTAAATCCATTATTTCAGGCCATTAATCTTCTGATTTCAATTTTAGAACGCCGCCGCATTGATTCGATTTTAAAACCGGGCCTAATTAAAAAAGGAACCAAGCTTTATGATTTCTTTTCCGCGATTGAGCCGAAGGATTGGAATGTATTTGATCTTGCCCCAGAGTTGCGCAGCCAAATCATCCCGCTCATCAACGAAGAATTCGGTTTAACGGAGCCGAATACCATTCCCTGGTTTACCAAGCAAAACGGAAAATTGGAAACTTTAGCCGATGATCGCGCCGAAGCCCGGTCTACGGATTCTAACGAAGCAACTTCTCATGTTTTGGAAATTTCAGATTTGATGAGTGCTATCCTCGCACTGATTCGGCAAAAAAAATTATTCGACGATATAACGTCAATGCCGCTGATGGCTTTTGAACATGGCCGCATAAATGCACTATTCAGAGTGTACGGGAATAAGGAGTCTGATTATTTGGAAAATAGATTGTCAGCCATCCTTGTAAAGCTGATTAGAAATGCGTTGGAAGCAAATCCACACGGAAAGATGCACTGGCGGCTGATCGACGGTGATAATGGTGATGTGACATTACGATTTGAAAACGAAGGCGGAATTTCGGATCGCCAATTAGAACAGCTCAATGACATACTTAATCAGGCTGCCTTGGATGGCAAGCTATGGCGTGATCGGAATTCAAACGAACTCATCGTTGCAACCAATGATATCCACAGGGGAACATTGCGGGAATTTCCAGACCGTTATGCGGAGTTTCCTAGTCCAGAAGATGGTATTCAGGCCATTCAGAAATGGATTAATGAGCACGGCCTCAGTTCTTTGCTATTTATCCAAGGCCTCACCGACAAGGACCGGACATCTCACACCGGATTTGGTCTTTGGGATGTTAAAAAATTTATGGAAGAAGATTTTGGGGGTACGGTTACCGTTGACCGCGGCAATCCGGACACTGTTGCTTTTGAACTGACGTTTCACACCAAACCTCTTGAATCGATTGCGCCGGCTTCTGAACCCGAAACTGTAGATGTCTCCACAACTGAAGAAGCGCGCAAACTGCTTGAGGAAATCAAAATAGCAGAGCAAACCATCGAGATGCTCAATCTCACGCTCGCCGATTTAGACAGCGCTTCTCCGGAATACGGAGAAGTCCAGCGAACGATCGCGAGCTGGGAAACAAGACTCAAAGAGTTGCAAGACCAGTTGGCGGCGATCCCCAAAGAAGTAAAAGCTGCAGCCGAAACAAAAGCGCCTGAGCCGGCGCTGCTTGCGGCTCAAAGCATTTTTATTCCTAAATCAGGGCTAGAAATGCAGGAGTATGTACGTAAATTTTTTAAGCCCTTAGGCGACACGACACTTCCTGTCACTTCCCCTTATTTTAGCAACGGAATTGATCTTATAGCGGTTCATCCTTTTGGCGGAACCTCTGCAATTGAATTTCATTATAGCAATGACTCAGATGGCAAATATCTTTTAGATTCAATTGAAGCGGCTCGCGGCGTCTCCGTCAATCCTCCGCCTTTCCAAGTCAGCGGAAAATATAAACCAATTGACGTTGCATTGACTCATTTTAACAACAGCATTATTCCAAAAGGTCTCGTGGTTGTTTACCGGGATGAAGATTGGAAGAAAATAAGCAAAGACAAGTTAAGCGGTTCCTTTGAGTTAAGTTCTTCGGATATAGATCAGGGAGTTTTAGAGTGGGAATTTATTTCCGTATCACAGGCGCTGGAACGGTATCAAGAACTTGATTCGGCTTTAACGTTTAGTCCGCTTTGGCTGGAATATCAAAAGTATAAAAACCTCATCCAAGAAGCAGAAGACGAGCTCAAGTCTATAAACGCCGAAAACCAAGCATTGCTGGGCAAACACCACGGCCGTCAGCCAAGTTTAGGAGATCATAAAATTTTAAATCGGCTTTATTTTCTTAAAGATATAAAGCATTCAAAAATTTTCATCGTATCAATTCTTATTGGAGTTGCTTCATTGCTTCTCTTTGTTTTAGGAATGCCAAGAGTCTTGGGATTTCTGTTAGATGGGACAGTGGTGTCTTCAATGTCTGGAGAGAAAGCACTCGTTAAGGCATGGCTTTTCTTCGGAAGTATTTCGTTGTCTACGTTCTTGGTAGGGCGTGTCCTATTTGTAATAGGTAAAAAAATCGAACAGGTTATTCGAGATCAAGAATCGTGGTCTAAATTTGGGCAAGACATAGAAGAACAATTAAAACTAATCGAAGGGCATCAAGCCAATTTAGAGAAAGCTAAATCGCGAATTGAGAAAAAATCTACGGCATCTTCTGGCCGCGCCGAAGTCCGTTCAACTGAGCCACAAGTGACCACGTCCGAAGAAGTGCAAAAACTCAATTCTGAGATCGAGATCGCCGGGCAAACCATCGAGATGCTCAATCTTACGCTTCCTGATTTGGACAGCGCTTCTCCAGAATACGGGGAAGTCCAGCGAACGATCGCGAGCTGGGAAACAAGACTCAAAGAATTGCAAGACCAGTTGGCGGCCATTCCCAAAGAAGTCAAAGCCGCCGCTGAAACAAAAGCCCCTGAGTCGGTTGCAAGCGAAGGCCCAAGGCACATTTTTAATCCACGGTCAAAAGAGCAAATACTTGGGTACCTACACTCAAAGTTTAATCCTCTGCATCTTGAACAACATGAAGTTGCCGGCGGTTTTACGCTACAAACCCTGTCTGAAGGATTTGAGATTCCCTTTAAATACTCCTCCGATCATGAGCTTGAGTACATTTCGTTTTTTGCGTGGACTCAGGCCGTGCATCCTCCGAATTTTTATGGACCTTATAAGCCGCTCGATATGGCTTTCACACATTTTGATCACAATGTTCCAAAAGGAATTGTTGTCGTTGTCCGCGATGAAGATTTAAAAACAGCATTAACCGAAAACGGTGTTCTTAAGGATACATTCAAATTTAAATCAGGTGATGATGAACACCCTTTCGAATGGGAAATTGTTTCCGAGTCCCAAGTGATTGAGCGGTACGCGGAATTTAAAGAGGTATTTCAATACGATCCTGAATGGGCAGAGCAGAAAGACAAAATTTCGAAATTAGAATCAAATCTTAAACAATTAGAAGAGAAACTCGAAAGTCTTAATCAGAAACGCGGCCCGCCGATGGTTGCGCTTAAAGACAGCAAACATTTTAAAGTATTCGATTGGATTATCAATCATCATAACGTCATGCTTGGCCTGGTTGCGCTAAACATTTTTGCGGTTATCGTGATCGTCTCGATCTTTCATGTTGAAGATACAACTTCCTATTTATCGATCGTTGTCCAGCTCTTGGCTGTTCCTGTGTTGGCCGTTCTCGGATTGTATGTTTATGCATTAATCATTCAAAAGAAACTTAAATCCATTGAGAAAGCCGAAAATAGATGGAAACGCTACGACCGGAAAGTCCAAAAAACTGCCGCTGAAGTTGAAAAAATAAAATTAAATCTTGAAGCGGCAAAAAGAGGATTAAAGAATCTGGAACATCGTATCAAATTTGGTGATTCTGAAATTGTGAACCCTCGTTCACATAAAAGTGTTTTCGAGTACATTTCGAAGAATATTTCCTTTCCCCATGTGGATACCGCCAACTCATTGTCCATTACCTTTGTCCGCGATATATTTAAAATCGTCTTTGAATTCGATCCTGATTTTAGATCGGGTCCGTTAAACAGCATTGAATTTTATCGGGGATCTATAGTACGTAGTCCTGCTGTCGGATTGCCGACGGGGGTGATGGAAGTTCACCAATGGGACCGGATCGCTTGGCCGGTGTTTCAGGTCAGTGGAAAATTTCATCCTCTTGATTTTGCGCTTCGCTCTGCGCCGGGCGATGAAAAGCAAATTCCTTCGGAATTAATCGTAGTGGTCAAAGAAGCAGATTTGAATCAGGCACGCGAAGCTAATGGTGGAAAATTGGAAGGCGAATTATCATTTCCAGACTCAAGAGGCGGAAGCATTTTAAATTTCCATTGGAGAATCATGACGCAATCCGAAGCGCTGGAGCGGTATGAGGAATTTAAAGATGCTCTGACATTTGATCCGGATTGGGCCCAATATAAAACGGTCAAAAATGAATTGAAAGAAGCCCAAGTGCGGCTTCAGCAACTGGAACAAGAAAAGCGGGATATTCTCGCGCTTTATGATGGCCATGAACCGGATTCCAAAAATCACTGGTTAAATAGTTTTTTAAACCGCAAGCCTCGGTTTAATTTTTTTATGAACTTGGGTGTGAGTACAGCAATTTTTTCTGTGATTATGTTTTTATCTATGTTCACGAATATAGATCCGTATGTGGCATTTACTAGTGTTTTTGGGTTGGGCGTTTTAATTCTCTTTGTGTTTCATTTGGCCCTTCCGAATTTTGCCAGACGAAGTCTATTTCAAATTAACAATCATGAAGTTTGGTTTGGCGCTAAAAAATCTTTAATTCGCACTGAACAAGCAGAGATTGACGCTAAGAAAACTCGTTTATTAAAAATTGAATCCGAGATTGCTGCCCAATCATCCACCGCCCGCGCTGAGGCACGTTCGGCCAAGCCCATGAGCATTGATGAACAATTTGGAAGGATACATGCCCTTTTGGCGCATCACGGCTTGCACAACAATCAATATCACTGGGATGGCAGCTTCATTGCGCTTGATTTAGATGATATTTGGTCTTTAACCGATGTGAGTGATTTAAGGGATGTTACGATTTTGAAGAGCTTGCACCTTAGTGGTGGAACGAGAGTCGCCGACCTGAGTCCGTTAGAGGGGCTTGTCAATCTTGAAGTCTTAAGCCTTTCAAGCTGGGTTAAAACCCTGGATTCCTTAAAACATCTCGTGAATTTGAAGCAGTTATATCTTTGGAATACTTCCATCACTGATCAACAGATCTATGAATTTATCAGCACCCATCCGAACAAGGAAAAACTGAATGTACAGACGACATGGAAAACAAGTGAGACCATGACGCCCCAAGTGCGTGAGTTTAATTACGCCAGTCTTCCCGACAAATACAAACAACCCATATCCACTTTACCCGAAGCTCAAACTTCTACTTCAGCTGAACAAGCTGCGTCTCCTGAGCACATCCAAGCCCTTGAAGACCGAATCGATACACTGAAAGGCACGATCGAAGGTATTCAGAACACACTTCCGGATTTAGAAGGAAACCCGACTTTTCAATCAGAACATGCCGATGCTGTTGCAGCGATTAAACGGCTTGAAGCCGAGCTTGCCGCTGCTGAAGCCCAGCTTACTGAACTCAAAAAGCAACAACCCGCAGAGTCAGCTCCGGCCTCGATAGTTAGCGTTTCAAAAGCAAACGTCAGAATAGTACGCAGGACGAAGTCAGAACTTCTGGAATATTTAAAGAAAATCAGCGGTGTTTTTTTCCCCACCGAAGATGGTGTTTTTTTCCCCACCGAAGATCAGAATTCCATTTTTTTTAATTGGTACCAGGGCGGGATCGTTACGGATGCCAATGGAAGACGATATGTGATTCAGTATAATTCAAAGGGTATAACAGAAGAGGTCAAGTATGAATATTTTGATACCAATGATTCAACATGGGAATTTTGGAGGTTAATTTTTTCTAAGGCCGACTGGGATGTTCTCAGAACCCAGCACCCCGAACTTCCTGAAAATCCACTCATTGACGTCTCCTTTACTCGTAATGGAAATTTAATCATTATTCTGGATGATGCAGCAAAAAAATTCTACGATTCCAGCGATTTTATAAGTAAGACCGAGGCCATCGAGCACTCTCAAGAATTAAAAGACGTCTTCCAATTTGAGCCGGTTGAAGAAATTTCTGTTGGGACGTGGAACGTCAAAGAAATTTTCGACAACCTACCGCCACAATTTGTTGAAGTGCCAGCTGGAATGCTTGAACTCAAGAAGCGCTATGAACTGGATCCCGAAACTTATATTGAATTTTCTATTGATAAAAAACTCGTACACATTAATGCCGGTTGGCGGCTTGATATAAAAGGTTATTGGCAGTCAATTCATTTAGACAAAACTAATGATGTTGTTACATTAAAACGTCATGAAGAAAGGAACCGCGGAAGAGCCATTGACGAAACAAGGGAAATCAAAGACGTCAAAAATGGTCCGCTTGTTGGTATCGATGTTCGAGGAAACGCCCTTAATTCAAAACAAACTTGGACAGTTGTTCTAGACAATGACCTGCATGACTCTTTGCGGAAAAGCCTTGAAGACATTTACCATCCTGACAAACTCAATTTTTTCTTACACAATATGACACCGTTTGTTGATTGGAGATTTATATCTAAATCTGAGTGGATGAAACAGCCCGAATGGTTAAGACGAAAATCTCCTGCTGTCCGCGCCGAAGTGCGAACGCTTAGTTTTGATCAACAAGTGGCCATTGCAAGATCTTTTCTTTCGGATCATGGAATCCCAAGTGACAGATTAACAGTTAAGAGTAAATCTCTGGAACTAAATTTAATTAACAAGCCGCTTCCAGCTGACCTGTCACGTTTAAAAGACCTCACTCTGGTCGACGAAATATATCTTACCAATACGAATATATCTGATCTGAATCCGTTCTCGGATCTACCGAAGCTTTGGTTCTTGGGCCTTCAAAAAACGAATATTTCTGATGATCAAATTTATGAATTTATTCAATCGCACCCGAATAGAAATCACTTAACAGTCATTAATAAAGATGGTAAGCGAGTTGATCTCAATAATGTACGGCGCGACGAAATAAAGCCTAAATCGGATAAAGTAGAAATGGATAAAGTAGAAATAAATCCTCCAGTTCCTGTCGTTGCGCCTACTCCTACTGCTGTTGCGCCGTCGCCTGAAGTTTTAAAACAAATCCAAGCCCTCGAAATCCAAATCAATACACGGAGAGGTATCATTGACGGTTTGAAAGCCACCCTTTCAGATTTAGAAGGAAACCCGGATTTTAAATCAGAACATGCAGAGGCCGTTGCTACGATTGCGCGGCTTGAAGCCGAACTTGCCGCTGCCGAAGCCCAGCTTACTGAACTCAAAAAGCAACAACCCATAGAACCGGCTCCGGCACCAGAAACACCGAAGATAGTTGTTTCATCTGAGTCTTCCAATGTCCGGCTAAAGCCGAGGACCAAGCAGGAATTATTGGAATATTTGAATCGTGTTACTGATTGGCAGTTTGACAATATACCGCACGGTCTAGCATCGGCTAGTCGCTTGGTGAATGTAGCCGGCGCATTCGAAGAAGATCACCGTTGGTTTATTGGATTTGATTTAAATGACACTGTCAACGAAGTGGTGGAAGAGCGCTTCGCTTCAGAAAATAATAATTGGGTTACTATTAATACGTTCTTTGGAGTGCACCAACCGTTCAGAAAAGATGGATGGGATCAGCTGAGAAAAGAAAACCCTCAATTGCCTGAAAATCCTTTGATTGATGTGAGCAAAGTGCAAGATGGAAAATTTATCATTATCGTCAAACAAGAGGCATTAGAAGCGATTAAAGCACGGAGGCAAAGTTTACAAGATAATCTTACCGAAATCATCTCCGAATCCGAAGCGATTCGCCGCCACGAAGAATTAAAAGACGTCTTCCAATTTGAGCCGGTGGGAGCAGTACCGGTTAGCCCAGTCGCAAAAGCGGTGAATATCGATGAATTTTTTGATCATCTACCTGGCTCATTTACTACTTCAATAGGTATGCCGACCACGGGTGCGTGGCCCAGAGAAAAGATATTCACTTTGAATAATTCTCAGTTAAAAGTTGAATTAATTAAAGATCTGGATAACAAAGTGACCGACTGGCGAATTACAGTCCGTGACAATGCTTTAAATGATGAAGTCAAGCTCGATTGGAATATGGCGGTAGCGCTGGGTGACACTTCAGATTTTATTCATAATTCTACAGACTCTAGTGGACCGTTCACGCACCGAGCGGGACTTGAAAACGTCAAGACTAATCCATTGGTCCATGTGGAATGGGATGAGAAAAACAATGCTATTACGATGGTCGTCAAAGACAGAATCAAAACAACATATGAAGACGAAATTTCAAAATTAACAGATGTGTTTCCGTCCCAATTTTCCGGCGGAACCGATATTCGTTGGCGGCTCTTATCCGAATCCGAGTGGCTGACCGAACAGGCCGCCCGCGCGGAAGTGCGCGCGGCGTCAGTTCAACAGGCGGTTCAAAGCTATTTCGGCCTTAAGAATCAGATGTTGAAAGCCTTGGACAAAGATCAACCGAAAGAATTCAAAGCCGCATTAAAACAGTTGAAGGAACTCGTCAAAAATTTTCCAGTTAAGCAGATGAATAAGGTTTCCGACGAAATTTTAGTGGGATGGGTGAAAGCTGCAGCTGAAGCTGAAAATGTTCCGGGTATTTTAATCGGGCCGGAAGTAGGGATGGGATATGCCTTAATTGAACCAAAAATTGTGCGTCGCGAGATTGATGCCGCAACTCATGATCAATTCGATTCCAAAACTCAAAAATTGATTGGTCTCATCGTTGGCGAAGTGGTGGATGAGCTTTATTCCGACAAGGCCAAAAAAGAAGAAATGCGTAAGCAAATTTTGGCCAACATTTTACCCACCGGCCTGGAAGGTCTTTATGCGTTTGATATGCCGGATGAGAATTTTTCTGAATGGAAACAAAAAGCAGCAATTGTCACATTAGCGATTAATAAAGTATCGGGTCAAGGTTGGGGCGCCGTTCAGCCGGATATTGATAAAATTATTCTTCATCCAAATGTAAATGAGCTGATCTTGCGTTCAACTTTGAAACATGAGCTGGTCCATTATTTAGCTCATCACGGTGAAATCAAAATTCCGTTTCAATGGGAAAATATTACGTATGCGGTTGATGTCATCGAACGTATTAAGCATGCCCGGAAAACGATTGCTGAAGGTGAAAAAGCTTTGGGCGATTATCGCGATGAATTTGCAGAGCCGGCGCTTCCAGAACTTTATCAAAAAGGAAAAGAATTGGCGGCATCCGGACGCCTCGGATTTATGATTCAGCCGGGTGTTTCGGACCGTCAAGCGAGTTATTTTTCTTTTGAAACTTTGATTGCAGAAGCGCAGAAAGTTTATGATGAATTAGGGATTCCGACGTCTAATCTCCTTGATTCTTACAGTGCTCAACGAGCGGCCGGCATTATTTTGGCCGGTGTTTTAATGGGACTTGAACAGGAAAAAGGACTCAAGCCGCTTGCCTTACTTCGTGATTTTTTTGAAGTTCTTTATGACCGGTACGCTACGCCATCTGAGGAAGATTTAAAACATATTTTCGGTCCAAAAGGAATGGTCGCTCAATTGGCTTCTTATGCGAGTTCGATTTCAGGCCGGAGAATTGAAATGGTGCCGGTGAATAATGGCCTCTGGCAATACGAAGCGGTCTCGACAACGTCGGCGAAAATTTATTATGTTCCGACGGACCTTTACCGGAGATTTTATGATGGCAAAGATAAATCGGATAAAGATGGCCAATGGGAAGCAGCATTGGAAAGAGGTTTGGGACATATCTTTCTAACCGTCAACCGTCATATGTATGGAAAGCGAAACACAGAAGAAGATCTGATTCAGCAGTTGCCCCAGGAAACCCGGGGCCAGCCGATTTTGTTCCCGCTTTGGGACACGTTATTAACCTCCACAGTTATTTCTACAGCTTTACCCGTCAACGCCCAAAAGATTCTTATTGGTACCGTTGACCAAGAATATCAAGGCGCTGACGGTTGGCTGATCCGGTTATTTAAAGACCGTTACCAAATCGGCAATGAGCTTGTGGAACAAGGTCTCTTAGATTCTCTTCCATTTCATCTTCAATATTTGGACTCTATTCTGTACCGCTGGTTTCACCGTAACGTCTCAGACTCCCGCGTCAAAAATCCTTTGATTGAAGAAGCGGTTAAAAACACCTTTGGCAGTTTTGATGACCCAGAAAAATTCGGCTGGGCCCGAATTTTATTCCTATCTCGCGAGTTAAATACCAACCAAATTGTCCAATTAGCTGACGAAGATATTTTAAAAATCGTCGAACGTATATGGCCAGTTTATTTAGATCTTTACAATAAAGCGGTCGAGGAAGAAGTGCGGAAGCGTGCTCAGCAGCGCATGGAGCGGGAAAAGCAGGAGCAAAACCTTCAAGACTATATTGATCAATTGCCAGATGAAGTAAAACAGGCGCTGATGCAGGCTGCGATTAATATGATGCAGCAAATGATGCAGCAGTACATGCAAGGCCATCAAGCGCCTCAACCTCAAGGTCAGCAAGGTCAACCTGGTGACTCAGGCCAACAAATGCCGGGACAGCAAGGTCAACAAGGACAACCAATGCCAGGTCAAGGTCAGCCTGGAGGAACCGAAGGACAACCGATGCCCGGTCAAGGGCAACCAGGTCCAAGTAAAAATAAAAATCTACCTGGTCAACCGGGAGCCGGCACTCCAACAAATCAACCTTTATCACCTGAAGAGCTTGGCAAGCAATTGGCCAATCTGAATTCACAAATGGGAAATCTTTCTGAGCAGCTCAAGCAACTTTCCAATGAACTCGGCCAAGTGGGAAATCAGTCTAAAGAAGTGACTGACGGTTCTAAAGAAGTCTCGCAAGCGGGCAGCCAAAACAAAGACCGTGCGGATAAGGCGAATCAAATTAATGACCTTGCCGGACAAATTCAGAATCAAGCACAGGATCTTTTAAATCAGGGACGCGACCTTAAGCAAGGTTCCGAAGTGACTAGTGGCAGAGCCCATCAATTAGTGGAAGGAATGCCTTCTCCAGAAGAAGGGACAAATCTGGATCAAATGACCGGCGGGCTTGAAACGCAAGCACAGGCATTGCTCGATAAACTCAAAGATTTACAGGCAAAGGCCAACGAATTGAAAGGAAAAACACAAAAATTAGCGGGCACGCTTTTGAAATCTGAAGTGGATGAATCTCACGTGGCTGAGCAAACACAGGGAATTGGCGAAACGGCTCATGGCATGGCTAAAACCATTGATCAAACGCAAGGCGGCAATCGCAATTTGGAACGGCTGATTCATCAAATTGAAGGTGAACTCGAAAGTTTAAAAGGAAAAATACAAGAATTAGGCGAAGGAACAGGGAAGCCAGAAGGTAAAGCCGGAAAATCCAAACCCGGAAAATCAGATGCGCAGGGTAAATCTGGAACGCCACAGGGAACATCAGAAAAAAATAAACAAGGGAAAATTCAGCCTTCTGAGGGCGAACAAGAACGGGATACCAAAAAAGCAGGGCATGAAAAAGGTCATGCTCCGGCCGCCGCCTCACTATCAATCCCCGAACATGCATTAGGTTTTCAAGATTTAGTCAGCCAACAACAGATGGATGCAAAAGGAATTGGTAGTAGAACATTTCCTTCTATAAATGTAATGTTTGATGACAAGTGGCTTGCCGCGCTTGAGAGTCCGGAAGAATTAAAGATTGCCAATGATGGTTTAACTCCCGCGGAAAATGCGGAATATCAGAAAATGCTGGATTCTAAAGTGACCGATGATGAAGGAAAACAAATGACGGTCCAAGAATTAATTGATGAGATGACCGAAAAGTTGAGAGTTTTAGCGCTTCCTGTCGTTGGTATTGAGAATGAAACCCATTTACCTTCCGGTCCTCGATTAGTCCATATCGTGGATGCAGTCATGGGTGGCAAAGGATTCGCACGAAGGAAAGAAAAAGAAGCGTTACCGATTAAACTCAGTATTTTAATTGACCGCAGCGGAAGTATGGGTTGGCCGAATAAACAGCCCATTGAATATGCCAGATTAACGACGCTTGTGATGTTAGAAGCCATTTTTAATCACAATGAAGAGCGAAGAGCAAACTCATTTGAACCGCTTGAATTTGAAGTGGGATTGTTTACGGAAGATGATTCGTTGCAAATTTCCCACGAAACAAGCACCGAATTAGCTTTTTATCACAAAAAAAGGTTAATTTACGATCTGCTTAAAAATATTCAGGACGGTGGGGGGACGAATTATGCGGACGGAATGGGTCGCTATTTAACCCGGCTTAAAGAGTCCCCAGACCGCACAGAAGAGAAAGGCAAGCGCATTCTATTCGTCATTTCGGATGAAGATGTGGAACCTCGTCAAATCAAAATCGTTCAGGGAGCAATCGCTGACGCAGAAGAAAATGGCGTTAATGTTTTTATTGTTCCGCTTGGAGGAAACCAGGCCGTAGCTGAATCGATCCAGCGTAATAAAGAACGAATTCTCTTGCCTAAGCCGCTTTCAAAATTGCCGTATCAAATGATGTATTCATTTCTGAAGCAAATCATTCCGCCTCACGTTAGTTTGTCCTCACTGAAGGGATTGCGCGCAGAAGTTCGAGCGGAAACAAAACCGAAAGAAGCCGCACTCCAACCCATTAAAGGTTATCGTCATTTCTTTACGCAAACTGTCGATAGCAGGTCTTTCTTAGTTTTCAAAAAAGATCAAATGGAACTTAGATGGGAGCGCGGATTCGGCGGGCCGGATGTGCCGCAAGTGATTATGCCAGACGTCGATTATAACGAAGCAATGATCTTGGAAATATTGCAACAAACTGACAGACCAAATGTTGTTTATAAGTCTCATACGGGAGATGGAAAATTTTTTATCAGTTGGTCGCGAGGTGACCATATTGAGCTTTTTGAGCGTCAGTCCGATGCCAAATGGAAAAGCGTTCAAGATTTTGATCCAAAAATTAAACCGACAGTTGCTCAGAACAAAAGCGCCGAAACAGTTTGGACCAATGATCAAGCGCTTCGCTGGAAATGGAATGATGAAAAAAAAGAATTGAGCATTTCGCAAACCAACAGTCAATTTTTACCCGTCCAAGGACTTGGCGATCAATGGTCCGCAGATTGGCTCTTGTTAGAAGCCGGTTCGGATCGCGTTTACATTTATGATGCTATCAATCAATCGGTCGTCATCCTCCGAAAGAAAAATCAAATCTGGAATGTGACACATGAAATGGCTATGGAGTCCAATAATCCGGAAACTCAAAAAGAAGGAAGTTATGTTGAGTTAGTCGGCGAAACCGGTGTTGCAAAAAGCGAATTGTTACGGGCGATTGCTTATTTGCTCAATGACGAAGTGCACTTTGTGGCCAGTAATGAAGATATTGAGGTCGAAGAACTGTATGAACATCGCACGATGGGTGTTGAGCAAGCTGGTGTCACCGGTTATTTGGCAACCAGTCTTTCAAAAGATCTACATTACGGAGGAAAAACTGTTTTGGACGATGTTCATAAACTGAAAGGCAAAGTATTCAATGATTTAAAAGCCATGATTGCATCCAAGCGGCATAAATGGCGTAAGCCGGATGAAACCGGAGTTAAAAGATCAGTTGAATATCCAAACCATCCAAGATCCGGAATTTTCGCAACTTCCAACCTTCAGCGCAAAGGAATGGTGACCATCCGTCGCGGGCAAGATCAAGCGATGCAGCGCCGGAAGCGGGTTGTTTATGTGGGCTGGGTGCCGCCGGATCAAGAAATCAAATGGCAGTTTGAATATGCGCAGCGCGAAGCTCGCGACAAGGGACTTTATAAAAATATGTCAGCCAAAGAAGCGGCTGAATTTGAAGATAAATTGTTAGATGCGGTTACAAGATTGGTGCGTGTTGCAACGCAAGAACGACTTGTATTTGCGGGATATAACGCGAGTCAAATTAGGGAACTCACCAAAAATGATGGCGCGAAATGGGCGCTCCTTAATCGGGGCGATCCTAATTATATCGTTCCCGCAAATAATGTGGGAGAGCATTTGCAGCGCGCACCGTCACCGCGTGTGATTCACCAAATGGTCAGACACTTTCTTTATTTTGACAAAGATTTAACCTATCGCCCTTGGTCTGTGATTCACCGAATGTTTAATTTCTACGCTGAAAAAGATCCAAAAAATACTTACTCAAATGTTCCATTGCATTTTGAAGCCCAAGGATTTAAAGATTCTCCGGGTAATCAAAATTTAGTTTTGAATGAATCCTCATTCCAAGTTCAAGGCGATTATGTAATCGTGACACCGGTTGAAAATGGAAAAGAGAAAAAATGGAATTCCATCGAATTACCATTACACAAAGACGCCTCCATTCGAAGGGGAATCCTGCCCCAAGAAGTCAAAGATTGGATCCGGGATCCTGAAAACGCACTCCTTTTTTATATGATCTTACAGACTCGCATGCTTGATCGAGATGCCATAGTAGTCGGTGAACAGGAAACGGGGAAAAGTACAGTGCGCCGTGCAATTCAATTATTGCTGAGTGGACCTGATATTTTGGAAAAAACGCTTTCTAATCAAACGACCAAAGAAGAGCTGGCCTACATGCCTCACATGGGTGAGGAAGGCAAGGCATTTCAAAGTGGATTTTCTCTTGGACCACTGCCCTTGATGCTCAGGGAAGGAAAAATTTTAGGTTTAGAAGAAAGTAATCAAGGTCGTCCGGGCGTCCAAGCGATTTTGAATGATGTTTCCGAGCGCCGTTATCTTTTAGATCCTTCAGGTAAACAAGAAGAAGCGAAACCGGGCGCTATGATTATTCATACGATTAATCCGCCTGAACCGGATTTTGACGTCGGCGAATACTCCGATGAGTTACTTGAACGCAATAATATTTTCCTCGTACGACCAATGAAGCCGGAGCAAGCATTTACAAGAATTTTAGAAGCGTCAAAACGCGAAGGTTTTCAAGTCAATCCAAAACTCATTGGGCAGCCCGCGATGGACCGAAACGGTCGACCCATAATGGTTGGTGGTCAGCAAAAGTGGACGGGTTTTCTCGGCGCCGAACAAACAATCCGCGAGATGCGCAAACAAAATCCGAAATCGCTCCCTCGAGCGCCGGGTTTAGGCACCTGGAAAGACATCGTGCGCAAGATTATCGATTATTACGATTTTAGAGTGAATTATTACGGTGAATCTCCGCAAGTGACCATCTTTAAAATCATCCTCATGGTCTTTACGCTCCAAGGTGAAGACAAAGACGTTAATTTATGGAGGACGAATTTGCTCGATGCATTAAAACAAAACGGTCTTTGGCATAACACCAAAAATGCAATTGAAGAACTCCTAGAGGCTGAAGATGTTGTTATTTCGCTTGTGACGCTAGATGTTCTTCGGGAACCTAATACGGGTGTTTCTGAAATTGACCAATCGCTTCGTTATCTCCAGCAAAATGTGCGCGGCAATGCCGTTGACCTTCATATTGCACGACTGATTCAAAAAGCCAAAGAACTTTTGGATTATGATGCCGGTAAATCAGACGATGATTGGATGAATCTGGAATATGAGGAAAAATTGAACCGGATTTACATATTAAAGGAAATGTATCAAGTGCTCGGCGTTATCGAAAAGCACCGAGGCAAAGGCAAGTCGGACCAAATTCACAGCGCTCAAAACATTGAAAAATTAAAGGCACTTAAGACAGACATCCAATATGTTTTAATTACGAAGCGTGATTGGCCGGAATTTATTTTGGAGACCAGTGACACGGTTACCGACTGGATCAAACAGCTTGGAAATAAAGTCAAACCCATGCCGACTGCGCGGCCCACTGAAGAAGTGTTTGTCAAAATGCATCTGTCGATTGCTGCCGGCAACAAGAAAGCGTTTTCAGTTTATTTGAAACAATCGGAAAAAATGTCCAAAACACCCAGGGCCGAGGTGCGTCCGCCACTAAATCGGGGCGGACGCGGAGAACAGTCCGCCGATACTTCGTGGCGGGCCGAGGTGCGTTCTCAAGAAATTCGGGCGCTCAAACGCCAAATTCAAGAATTGGAATTGGCCAGACAAAATTTTCAGGGTGTTATCGGTGAACTGCATACCGATCAAGGATTTGATTCAGGCGGCGAAGATCGCATCAGAGCCAACGCATTACTCCAGCAATATGATGCTGATTTAGCGCGTCTCAGAGGAGAGCTCGAAGAACTTAAAAAACAGCAGCCGCCCGAAGAGCCGCTGGAAGTAGGACGTCCAAAAAACGATTATGATCGTCTCATTCGGGGAAGTTTTGCAAGTCTTAAATTTGCAACCTATGCGATGAAAGACGGAAGTTTTAATCTGTTAGTCAATTCTGATCAAGAGCGCAAAGAATGGAAATGGGCTCCCGAAGTCATTCACAACTTTGCCAGCGTGAGTAAAGTTGTAACCATCGGCCGCCATCCGAAATCTGACGTTTATCTGGGAAATGACGAAAGAATATCGCGTGCGCATGCAGAACTTGTATTTGAATGGGAGATTGATCCTAACGCCAGCAGCCCACCGTCCGACTCGGGCTTTATATTAAATATGGAATTTGTGGACCGAATTTACCTCCGGGATGCCGGATCTACAAATGGGACTTTCATTGGCGGAAAACGTCTGGCCAAAGGTGAAAAAATCCTTTTATTCGAATCTAATCGTGCGGAGGTGCGTTCAGCCAAAACCTCAGACACGCAAGCCCTTTTAGACCAAATCGATACACTGAAAGGCACGATCGAAGGTATTCAGAACACACTTCCGGATTTAGCAGGAAATCCGGATTTTAAATCAGAACATGCCGATGCTGTTGCCACGATTGCGCGGCTTGAACAAACCCTCGCTGCACTTGAAGCGAAACTCGAAACACTTAGAAAGTCACAACCCGCTCAACCGGTTTCAGAACCGGCTCCGACGCAAGAAACACCAAAGACCGTTGCTTCCGCTCAAACTTTCAATGTCCGCCTTGTGCCGAGAACGATGAATGAATTAAAGGTCCATTTAAATCAAGTGCCTCGAGGTAAACATTATGGACGTGAAGATTATAAATCTATAGGAACGAATAGCATTGGCTATGAAAGGAGCGGGAATGGTTGGGTTCGTCGTGTTCGCATTGTTTATGATTCGAACGGAAATCTCGAAGAAGTCATTCGCGAAGGTCGCGATTTTCGCGATAAAGTTATAAAGTCCCTCTGGAAACGTTCATTTCCAAAATATGGCCCCGGTGGCTGGGATGAACTTAGAAAAAGTCATCCTCAATTGCCAGAACATCCTTTGATTGATGTCAGTGTTATTCGGGGTAATAGTGATGAACATATCATTGTGGTTAAAGATGAAGCATTGGAGGGTGTGAAGATTATGAGAAAAGGCCCTTTTGAGACTGCCAAATTTTTAAGAATTATTTCTTTATCTCAAGCCTTGGCGCGCACCGACAAACATGCAGGTGTCTTCCAGTTTGAGCCGGTTGAAGAGTCGGCGAAACAAGCCGGCCGCGCGGAAGTGCGGACAGCCGAAGAAGGCACTGCCGATGTTTCGCCGGATTTTTTGAAATACGCAACCGTGTTTCCCGAACTTCCTCGTGTTCGCCAGAAAGCGCTGACTTTAGAGAATGAAAGCAATGTAGCTAAATTTCAAGGAACCATTCCGGCCGTTGATGATCAATATCTGAATGAACACGGAGTTAAGGTTGGGCAACATGCGGGCGTCGAGGTATTCAACACAAAAAAATCGGATGGAAAAATTATTGTGACTTTGAAATTTGTCGCTCATATGGGTGAGATCCCGATTTATGCGACATTTGCTTTAGGGGAGGAAGAAAGCAAAGAACCTTTGTTTCATGTCTCCGCCATCGAGCGCGAAATTGATTATGCGGTTTTCAGCCCTGAATCGCTCGGACTTGATTCGCAAATCGGTGAGGTGGAAGTATTTTATTTGAATGTGAACAATTATGTTTCCGTAGATGGTGCGCCTCCCATTCTGAGACTCGCAGATGACGTATTAGAAAATGGTCAATTAATAAGCCAAAGAAATGTTCGTTTTATCATTTTTAGGCAACCCAAGGAAAAAATAGAAAGTCTTAAACAGCAACTCAAAAAGGTTCAGTCCCAGCTTCAAGAAGTTGAAAATAAAATTAGTGAAATGATGAAACCGACTAATCAACGATTTTATTTTGCCGCTCAAAATAAAGCGCGTTCTGAAAAATTATTAGAGGGGCTCACATTACAGCAAACCGGGTTACGGGAACAAATCCAAGATATTGAGCAGAGAATAACATTGTATGAGGAGGCTTCAAAAAAACCCTTACCTTCAGAACGCGAGAAACAACTCTGGGAAAAAATTCAGGAACTCAACGGCAGATTAAGCGGGCTTCAAACCGTGCTGTCCGAACTCGAAGAAAAAGAAGGATTTGAAGATGTCCTCGAGGAAACGCGGGAAACCATTCGAATACTCGGAGAAGAACTGCTCGCTGCCGAAGTCGAGCTGGATCAACTCAAGAAACAGTTGCCCGCCGCACCTTCGGCATCAAAGCCATCTTCGGTTTCGAATGCCAAAGCAAAATCCGATGTGCGCTTAATGCCAAAAACGCCAAAACAACTCCTGGATGAACTTCAATTTTTTGATAATAGAATAACAAGAAAAACGACGGGACTTCTTGAGTTTGATTATCTAGATCTTCCTTCGGATTTTGTTTACAACATCATGATTCGCTATACGGGCAATATAGATGCACCCTCTAAGACTTTGTCATTTCGCCCTGTATTCATTTCCCGTGCGGGCACATGGGAGGATTCATTTTCAAGTGAATTACAAATAGCTCTTACCGGAACAATCATCAACATCGGGTATCGTCAAACAACCAAAGAAACCTTTTTGGTTGTGTCAGATGATCGTTTTAAATGGACTCAAGCCCGAATTCCCAATTTATTGGCAGGTTATTTATTTGCGGAACAAAAACAATTCGGTCAATATCAAGTCATTTCTGAATCTTATGCTCTTGAACATGTTTCTGAATTGTCTGATATTTTCACCTTTCAACCCATTAAAGAGAAGGATGAAACAAAAGCTTTAGATAATTTAGGGTTTCCCGTTACGGTCACTGACAAAGTTGTTTCGGCAACAACAATTACTCCCGATATGACCAAGGTCCAGGTTGAATTGATCCGCGGCAAACGTGGTTGGACGGTCACCACCAAAGATAAGGATGGATATGAAGTAGGGATCGACTGGCTTCTTATCAATAGGGAATTGGGAATATTAAGCTTGCGCAAGGGCGCAAAAGTGGGCGAGCGGCGTTATTCAGTGGATCACAATCCTCTTGTCGGGTTCGAATGGTTGTCTGGCAAATCCCAATTGATTGTTGTGCTTAAAGACGAAGCGAAGCAATATGTGGAACGCAATTTTACAACTTATCCGAACGTTCGAATTGTTTTTAAAACAGAATGGGATGAAGAGCGCTCCCGCGCGGAAGTACGTTCACCCAAAACCCCAGACTCTGAAGCCCTTTTGGACCAAATTGGTACCCTGAGAGACAACATCGACAGTCTGAAAGCTGCGCTTCCAGATTTAAGAGAAAAGCCGGATTTTAAAACACAATATACAGAAACTGTTGCAACCATTGCACGGCTTGAAGTTGACCTCGCCCGTCTTCGGGCTCAATTTGCAGCTGCTAGAAAACGAGAAGAAGTTGCCGAAGTCATTTCAAAACCAGCTCAAGTGCAAGTTTCCGAAGCGAAAGCCAATGTCCGTCTTGTTCCGAGAACGCCAGCGGAGTTTAATGAATATCGTAAGCTCACAGGCGAACCTAATTTGAGATGGAAGCTAGCTTATTCTTTAAAAGGAGCGCCTGAAGCAATCCTGGTGAAAAACTATCAAATGTCTTCAAAACGGAATGTCGGTTTTTTGGGGAGTCCTTTTGCGAAACATACCTGGGACGAGATTAGGAAAAAAAATCCTCAATTACCTGAAAATCCTATAATTGATGTGAGCTATATTTCAAGTCTTCAGATTTTTATTATTGTTATTCAAGAGGAAGCTCTAGAAGCCATTAAAGAAATGAGAAGTGGTGTACTTAAATCGGAAAAAGAACATTTTGAAATCATTTCATTGTCCGAAGCAATTGACCGTGCCGACAAAGATTTAAAAGGCGTCTTCCAGTTTGAGCCGGTTGAACCACGCCGGGGAATTAAGGAAATTTTCGACAATTTGCCGCCGGAATTTGTAAAACGTGTAGGGGAAATTGACGAATTTAAAAAATCATTTCACTCAGGCGCAGGTGCTAATGTAAATATCTCAATAAAAAGAAAGCGTCCTTATTTGTGGGGAATTGATTATTATGATGGTGCCATAAAGTTTCGTCTTGCATGGCAGAAACATTTGAATAAATATTACTTTCAAATGATAACGGATTATGAAAACCCCCAAAAAAATCAAGTTATAAATGATATAAATCACAATCCCTTAATCGCGATAGAATTAATTAAAGATGATGAAAATGTGAATGTTATCAAAATGGTTTTGGATGACGATATCGCAAATGTTTTAAAGACGAAACGTGATTTTCGCGGAAGGCTCCTTCGATGGCTAATTGTATCCAAATCCGAATGGCTGGCGATGCATCCCAACTCAAGCCGCGCCGAAGCGCGCATGCCCAAGCGGAAACAGCAAGCCCTCGAAGACCAAATCGATAAACTGAAAGGCGTGATCAAAGGTATTAAGGCCATACTTCCAGACATCAAGGGTAAGAAAGGTTTTAAAACAGTTTACGAAGAGACCATCGCAACCATTGAACGGCTTGAAGCCGAACTCACTGATCTTCAAGCTGAATTGGAGAAACTGAAACAAAAATCAGCTCGCGCCGCTGCCCTTGAAGCAGAGCCTAAGTTTCGAGTCGCTTCCCGAACCCTGGAAGAATTGGAGCAATCTCTTAAGCCAAGCAAGGAATCATCCGGCTTTCAAATTTTAGCCGATGACTTTAGAACGCAAAACATTCAAATTGTAAGAAGTAAAGACCAGTTGACGATTAGAAACCGGCGAGATCAAACTGAGGCGATCGTTCATTATAATAAAAAAGGGCTTATTGATGATATTAAGATCAAAGATACACAAGGCAGCGCGTTTCAACTTGTCGTTAAGGGAACGGGAAAGACCCTATTGGATATTGGATATGACTTTATATTTCCCCATCAGTATTCACAATTCAGTCAGGGCTATATTTCCGAACTGACCATTGTCGTTAGGGATGAAGATGTCGAAGCATTCAAGAAAGCGAATCCTTATTGGGCAGAGCCGCAAATCTTTTCTGGTTGGGTCTGGCGGTTTATTTCAGAATCTGAGGCCATCGCGCGCCATGATGAGTTAAAAGAATATTTGAATTTTCAACCGATTTCGCCAAAAACTAGAAAGAAAACGGTTTCAACTGAGACGCCGATTCAAAAAGCGTTTGATGCGTTGCCATTTTCAACAGGTAAGAAAATCGACTCCTTCGGAAAATATTGGATTGGACATAATTCAGCGGCAATGAATGTTTATTTATCAAATACAGGCACTTGGTGGAATGCGTTTGCTACAAGTGGCGGAATTACACTTGAAGTCAGTTGGGATGCCGAAGCAAAAATGTTTAAAATTAAAAGCGCAGCAAAAACTTTAGAAGCCATTTCGTTACCTTCGGATCCGCTGGTTGATATGTTTTGGAATGGAAAACAATTAATTATTTTAATTGATGAAGCAGCCGAACAGCAATTTGGAACACAGAATTTTCCGGATGTTCTAATTACTTCCAAATCCAAGTGGGAACAAAGCAAAACCACTGAAACAGGCAAGAGCGACCGAGCTGAAGTGCGTCGTACAGTTCAAGCTAACGAGCCAGTTGTTACAAATCCACGAGCGGACCGGGCACTCAGGAGTCTGAAGAATGCCAACAAGCCGGCCACCGTATTCATTGATGCCCAAGACTTCCCAAGTTTATCCGCAGAACAAAAGAGGGAATATTTCTTTGCCAAATTGATCAACCGCAATTTGCGCATGGTTGTGTACAATTTAAAAGGAAGAATCCAAGACAAAGAATTAAATGAATTACTGGAACTTGATGGGGTCCAGCAGACGGACAAAGATTTAAATGGTGCTGTTTCATTATATGGCCGTCCGAATGTTCCCAATGTTCATCTATCCAAATCAATCCTTCCTTCGCAGACGGAAATCCGCTCTCTTATGGGAAAAGTCAGTTTCTTCAAAAATCAAGGCAACAAAGCCGGAACACTTGCCGTTTCACTGCTCTGGGCGCTCTCGGGTGGAAAAGACAGCCATGTTTGGGGCGTCCGCCAGGGGACAGACAATTTCTTCACGGTTGCCGACGTCATTATCAATTCCTTCCAGCAAAGCATCAAAGCCAATCTCGTCATTTCCTTAGCGGCTTAATCAAGCAGTATTGACAACAAAAGAATTTTTCGCTATTCTTTCTCAACCTTTTTACGCTTTTACTCATCATAAAAAACATAAGGCATATTGATTTCTTATGATCAGAGTTGAAAATCTGACAATGCAGTATGGTAATTTTGTTGCGTTGGCCGGAGTTTCTTTCGAGGTTAAAGAAAGAGAAATTTTAGGCTTATTGGGTCCTAATGGCGCTGGCAAAACAACGGCCATGCGGATTCTAACGACCTTCCTTTACCCCACTTCCGGAACCGCTCAAATCGAGAATTTCGATATTCTTGAACAACCGACCGAAGTCCGTAAACGGATTGGATATTTACCGGAAGTAGCTCCCCTCTACCCGGATATGCAGGTTGAGGAATATCTTAAGTTTGTGGGTCAGGCACGCGGTGTCTCCGGTTCACGTTT
>OBEQ010266078.1_pt1 | contig 26667 bp, 25 predicted proteins | sample 1670901 | NCBI WGS metagenome assembly OBEQ01 (sample SAMEA104232315, study PRJEB22302) | groundwater metagenome | biome: forest; feature: aquifer; material: groundwater | place: USA | collected 2011-08-07 | depth 5.4 m | reverse complement strand
TTTCGGTTGACGTAGCCACAAGATGCTCGCCGAAGTTTGGGAGTGCCTTTAAGCCCGATATAACACTTGGGTCGCTTGGACCTGCGGTATCAGTCTTTTTGCCCAGAAAATTTTCCAGGGTTCTGACCTTGCCATATGTTGCACCAACGGTGATGGTGTCACCGACTTTTAGTATCCCACTTTGCACCAAAACCGTAGCGACCGGGCCTTTACCAGGCTGGATATGAGATTCAATCACCACCGCAGATGCCATGCCGCGAAACGCTGCACGGCGCACATTTAAATCAGCAACCACTAGTATCATATCGAGCAGCACATCCAGACCCTGATTAGTTTTAGCAGAGACTGGTACCACAATCGTTTTCCCGCCCCATTCCTCTGGCACCATCTCCAATTCGGCTAGTTGTTGTTTAATCCTTTCAGGATTGGCCTTGGGACTATCCATTTTTGTAATAGCTACAATAATGTCTGCGTTTGCTTGTTTAGCGTGGTCAATGGCCTCTATGGTTTGTGGTTTAATACCATCGTCAGCCGCAATAGCAAGAACGACAATGTCTGTAATATTGGCACCATGTTGCCTGAGAGCTGTGAATGCAGCGTGTCCTGGAGTATCTAAAAACGTAATTGCCCGTTCTTTTTTGTCATGTTTAACCATAACCTGGTATGCGCTAATGTGCTGAGTAATACCACCAGATTCAGATGAAGCCACAGAAGTCTGACGAATAGTATCGAGTAGCGTGGTCTTGCCGTGGTCAACGTGCCCCATAATAGTCACTACTGGTGGCCGCGGTTGCGATTCATCAGTTGACAGCTCAGGGGCTGCGCTAAGTGGTTTAGTAGTCTGCTGCGCCGTAAATCCGAATTCCTCAGTGATAATTGCGGCTGTCTCAAAATCAAGACTCTCATTAATGGTGGCCATGATGCCATTTTTCATCAGTAGGGCGATTATTTTTGTCACTGGCACTGATAGTTTATCGGCCAAATTCTTTACGGTGACTACCCTGTCAAGTTCTACAATATTATTTTCGCTCATGAATTCTCATTTGAATTTTCAATAACGGTTTTGGTTTCGTTGTACTTATGCACAGTATACTGCGGTTTTGGTGGAGTACTTGTTTTTTTAGGAGCCGGTTTCGACGTGACTGTTTTTAATCGAGTTGTCTTCGGTACAGATTTAGGTCCTAGTTTTCTCGGTTTTTGTTTAATGTTCTTCCTAATGCTCGTAGCTGCTTTTTTTGTGGCTGACCGAGATCTTGACCCAGCTTTTTTGAGTTGTCTGTGAGGGGGAGTTGCATTATTATTTTCAACCTGCTCAGTTTCAAGGATGGTTACTGAAGCTACTTTATCAGCTGCTGGAAGCTTCATTAATGTTACCCCTTGGGTATCTCTTCCCAGGCGTTTTACTGTGCTTAAGCCTGTGCGTAGAGTTTGACCGTGTTGACTCATTAATAAGACGTCATCACGATCGCTGTACAAAACGTACATTGAGATAATATATCCGGTGCGATCAGTGCAGTTTGCAGCTCGCATGCCAATGCCTCCGCGCTGTTGCAGAGTAAAGTGATGAAGTGCTGTACGCTTGCCGAACCCTTTTTCCAGTACCAATAATAAATCAGGGTCGGGGTCTGCTCCTAGCTTCTCAGTTGGCCAATGCACCACGTCCATACCCATAACATGGTCGAGAGGACGCAGCTTCATTCCTCTTACCCCTGCAGCACTTCGACCCATTTTACGTACGTCATTCTCATCGTAGTATATAGCCTGACCGTTGGCCGATATTTCAATAATACGGTCATGTCCGGTAGTTGGCTTGACCCAGGCCAATTCGTCGTGCGAGTCAAGGTTTATAGCAATAAGTCCAGAACGCCGTACATTAGCATAATCACTGATTAATGACTTTTTGACGGTGCCGTTTTGAGTTGCAAACAAGAAGTATTGATATTCTTTGCGGTCAGAGGAATTTAGGGTAATAACTGTTGTTACTTTTTCAGCCGGGGTAATTTGAATAATATTTACCAGAGCTTGCCCTTTGGCTTGGCGTGAAGAAGAAGGAATCTCATATACCTTAGTTTGAAAGATACGGCCTTTATTGGTGAAAAATAGCAAATCGTCATGGGTAGACGCCGAAATTAATCGGTCAACTTGGTCTTCATCCTTGGTGGTCATGCCGATTACCCCTTTGCCACCGCGGATTTGGCTATGATAAGTCCCAATTGGAACTCTCTTAATATAGTTGTCTTTGGTTAGTGATATAATAACTTTTTCATCCGGGATTAGATCTTCGGCAGAGAATTTACCAAGCTCATGCGGCACAATCTTGGTTTTACGCTCGTCACCATATTTTTGTTTGATATCTACAAGTTCTTGTTTAATTAAGCTACGGATTTTTTCTGGATGTGCTAGAAGATCCTTAAGTCGCTCAATTTCCTTCATGATAGCAGCGTACTCATCCTCGATCTTTTGACGCTCTAGAGCTGCCAGTTGGGCTAAGCGCATGTCTAATATAGCGTCAGCTTGAATTTCTGATAATTTGAACTGAGCGATCAATTTTTGCTTAGCATCTGGGCGGTCTTTGGACTGACGAATGGTATTGATTACCTGATCAAGATGATCAAGGGCAATTTTGAGCCCTTCCAAAACATGGGCCCGCTCTTGTGCTTTTCTTAACTCAAATTGAGTCCGCCGAGTAATAACTTCAACACGATGGCTAATAAAGTACTCGAGTACTTCTTTCAAGGTCATGATTTTAGGGTCAAGCGATGGTGAAAGAGCAAGCATATTAACGTGAAAAGCTACCTGCATTTGAGTTAGCTCGTATAGTTGATTAAGAATCTTTTTTGGGTAGCCTGAGCCTTTCAGTTCCACCACAATGCGCATGCCTGTCCGATCGGATTCATCGCGTAAATCACTGATGCCTTCTATTCTCTTTGTTTTCACCAACTCTGCAATTTTGGTGACAAGCGAGGCTTTGTTCACTTGAAATGGAATTTCACGCACAACGATGCGCATTTGTCCTTTTTTATCTTCCTCTATTTCCGCATTGGCCCGCATTATAATGCGCCCTTTACCAGTGGCGTAGGCAGTACGGATATCTTCATTATTGAAAATAGTACCACCGGTTGGAAAATCTGGACCTTTCACAAATTGCATTAACTCAGATACATCAGCTTCACCATGATCGATAAGGTACACAATGCCATCACAGAGTTCCGAGAGATTATGCGGTGGAATGTTGGTAGCCATACCCACGGCAATTCCCACTGAACCATTGAGAAGAAGCTGAGGAATCTTGGCTGGGAGCACCTTCGGTTCTTTTAGGCGGCCATCATAGTTTGGTTGCCACTCCACGGTGTCTTTGTCGATGTCTTGGAGCATTTCAGCCGTAATTTTATCCATGCGGCTTTCGGTGTAGCGCATAGCCGCAGCACTATCACCATCAACTGAACCGAAGTTTCCTTGACCATCAATTAAGGTATAGCGCATCGAAAAGTCTTGAGCCATACGCACCAAGGTATCATAAATTGCCAGATCACCATGGGGGTGGTACTTGGCCATGACCGTACCCACCACCTCAGCTGATTTGCGATGTTTGGCAGTAAAGGCCAGATTGAGCTCGTGCATAGCGTATATGACTCGCCGGTGTACCGGTTTTAATCCGTCTCGTACATCGGGCAGCGCCCGAGACACAATAACCGACATAGCATAATCGAGGTAACTCTTTTGCACCTCTTCTTCAACGTGTCGAATACGCACAGTTCCGATAGATGAATTTTCGATTGTGATTTCTTCTTCCGCCATACTGCCCTTTTCAAAAATGTACCATTCTATAATAACACAAAAACCGTACTCGATCGAGATAGCTGAAGATCTCTGATGACAAAATCAGACAAGCTACTATACTGATATATAAAAAATGACCGTACCAAAGTGGCACGGTCATTGTCCCTAACTTCTTATGACGACTGGTCACCTAGACTACTTCCAACAAACCGATTTTCTGCAAGGCATTATAAACTGCGCAATAGGTTGAACTTGATCCTAGAAAGCCTTTGCAGCTTTGATAAACTGTTATCCCACGAAGCCGCAATGTGGGGATGTGGAACAACCTGTGACAGGCTGGGCTGAGGGTATCTCGGTCGAGCACTTCATAGAATCCGCCGTTCTTCTGGTGAATCTTAGTAAGCGCGATGAAGTCTTCTCTGGCCTCTTGGAGCAGTTTGCGAGCCACCTCTGGTTCACGTTTAGCCACTTTTATGGCCATTTGGATTTTGGCCAGCATATTGAGCTGGCTGATCCATGGATAGAGCCAGATATGGCCGTATTTGGTAAATCTAATCACCCGGAAATACCACCGTATCAGCCTGAATGGATATGGTCGATCGAATGCACTAACTAAGCCTGAAGGAGCACCTGCTTTCATTTTAATGTTATTCTGGATCTTTAAAAACTGTCGCAAATCATTTGAGTACAGACATGCAACAATGTTTGCAGGAACATCCAGGCGGGTGTCAGTTTGTGAAGCCTGGAAATATCCAGCTTGATTCCAGAACTTCTGTAAAGCACAGCGAATTGTACTGGCAGCGCGCGTACACTCAACCTCATAGTCATGATCATGCCGCTTTTTCGCTAGAAAAGCCATTTCACAATAGGCAGAATGAAATAGCATATTGATCAGACAAAGCTCGCCGGACCTTCTAATATTATCAAGCCAATCTTGAGGTGGCTTGCTTGACATCAGTCCGTCTGCGCTACGATAGAGCCGCTCCTCACGAGTCAACGCTTTTTTTAAGCGATGATATTGCTCTTGAAGGAAAATGCCCGCGGCGTCACGGTCCTCTAGTGCCCGATAAATTTGAGCTACCATGATGATCAGAGCTGGTACGGTATCTCGCGCTGGAACAGCTCCAGGAGTTTCTTCGTATATACCCAGAGGACGTTTACGCGTGATGAGCGAAACTCGCAACCTTTTCATCCAGACCCCTAGCCGTTTCATTTTCATCCAATTCGCTAGTTTATCCATCGGAGGAAGCCAAAGGTTCAGAACGAATTTGATCATCTCGACCCGATGTGGCAAAGCACCATCGCTGTGCTGGTGGTTGAGAATAGTTTCTACCGTCTGTTTCAGTCGGGCATCTGTCACAAAGGTACTTGCCAGAAATAAATCTCTTGGCCAGACCGTTTTGTAAAAATGGTCGACGGCCGAGGCACAAAACCCAAGGTTAAGATGGTATGTTGCCTCCACAGACTCCCTAGCCATTGCTATGACATCATGGATTGATGCTCCTTCGTCCCTGGCTATTGGCGGGAGGAGCAGGGACAGCTGGTCACTTTGTATCAATGTAGCGCCTCCTTTAGAGATAAAGCGACAAAAATGCGGGGCAAATTGGAAATGATCTACCGACTATTCAGCTTGTCGGTGCAATCGACATTATGCCATAGATAAAATAATAGGTCAAGCTACACGTCTAGAGTGGCGCTTTGGGCATGAGTTTGGATAAAGCGCTTGCGAGGTGGTACATCATCACCCATCAGCATAGAAAATATTTCGTCCGATTTTATAGCATCTTCAATTTCAACCTTGAGTAGTATGCGGCTCTGTGGATCCATAGTTGTTTCCCACAACTGATCTGCATCCATTTCACCAAGTCCTTTGTATCGTTGAATTGATACCTTTGGTTGGCGTGGTTTATCTACTGGTTCCTGGTCATTTTCAGCTTGCTCCGGGGCAGATTCTGCCTCCTGACTGTCGCTTTCAAGCACACCCAAATTCTTTAGCACTTTTGTTTTATCTTCATCAGTGTAGGCAAAATGTTTTTCCCTACCCTTAGAGATGGCGTAGAGGGGAGGTTGGGCAATATATAAGTAGCCGGCATCGATGATAGAACGGAAATAACGGAAAAAGAATGTCAACAGAAGTGTCCGAATATGTGCTCCATCAACGTCTGCGTCAGTCATAATAATGATGCGATGGTACCGCACCTTACTAATATCAAATAGTTCTCCAATGCCAGCCCCCATGGCCACAATTAGGGCTTTAATTTCCTCAGAAGTGAGCATGCGATCTAGGCGAGCTCTTTCTACGTTTAGAATTTTGCCTTTCAGAGGTAATATGGCTTGAAATTTACGATCCCGTCCAGACTTCGCTGAACCTCCGGCAGAATCACCCTCCACAATGAATAGTTCCGATTTAGCGGGGTCTCTTTCTGAGCAATCGGCTAGCTTACCTGGCAAAGTCATACCTTCCAGAGCGCCTTTACGAATAACAGTGTCTCTGGCAGCTCGGGCGGCAATTCGTGCCCGAGCAGCTAAGGCGCATTTTTCGATCGTAACTCGGGCCGAAGCTGGGTTTTCTTCGAAAAACGAGGTTAGGGTGTCTCCAGTGACTGTTTCTGTGATAGAACGAATATCGGCGTTACCAAGCTTGGTTTTTGTTTGTCCTTCAAATTGTGGGTCAGATAACTTGACCGAGATGACTGCTACCAAACCGTCACGGACATCTTCTCCAGTCAAGGAGCCCTCAGTGTCTTTGAGTAGATTATTTTTCTTGGCGTAATCATTAATTACTCGAGTAATAGCGGAACGAAACCCGGTTAGGTGTGTTCCGCCCTCAGTTGTGTGGATGTTATTAGCAAAGGTGTAGACATGTTCATTATAGTCATCACTATAGGTCAGGGCTACTTCAACGAGCACCCCATTGACCTCTTTTTCAGCATAAAATGGTGGATCTATTAGAGATTGTTTACCGTGATTTAGGTGACGGACAAAACTGGCAATACCTCCCTCGAAGTAAAAAGAGTACTGTTTTTTAGCATCTTCATGATCGTCACGAATGTTTATACGCACTTTTTTGGTCAAATACGCTTGTTGACGTAAGTGATCAATGATGGTTTTCCAATCAAATGCAATTTCACTAAATATTTTACTATCCGGAGAGAATAGTATAGTGGTGCCTGTTCCTTCAGCAGATCCAGCCGCTTTGACGTCGCTTTTTGGTACCCCATAGGCGTATTCCTGAATATATATCTTGCCATCCCTTTTTACCTCGGCACGCACAAATGAAGATAGAGCATTAACCACAGATACTCCAACACCGTGCAGACCACCAGAAACTTTATAGCCTCCGTCCCCAAATTTACCTCCAGCGTGCAGGGTTGTTAGCACCGTCTCTAATGCAGATTTTTTAGTGTGTGGGTGTATGTCAACCGGTATTCCGCGACCGTTATCATGAACAGAAACGCTGTTGTCAGGATGCAAAACAATATCGATTTGAGTACAAAAACCGGCCATGGCTTCATCGATGGAGTTGTCGACCACTTCCCAAATTAAATGATGTAGTCCTTCAACACCGGTTCCACCAATGTACATCCCAGGGCGTTTACGTACAGGATCTAGGCCTTCTAGAACTGTAATATTGGTCGCATCGTACGAATGACCAGCCGCTGGAGTACTCATTGTTTAATCTCTCTTAATTTAGTCTTTTGGTACAGATTTGATTATGCGATGTATTCATGACAAAATATTCCAAATTGATTTTACCCTAGATTAGAGCACAATTCAATTCTTTATTGTTACGAGCGGAATACCACATGCGTTAGCTTGTGGATGTACGAGCTCGCTTTAGCTGGTGCGCGAGTAACTAGAAGATACCATGGTTGCGAATGCGAATGAGCAACTAATGATACTAGTGAGTATGAACGTAAGCATGGAGCTTCAACAACCTAGAACAACAATTTAGACAAGCCAGACGTATGCGTCAAAGGTATATGCCACGAAGCGTCTACAAAACGTACTTGGTGAAAATGAGGTTCTGCTATATTAAACTCGATGCCTTGGCTGTTGTCAAAATTGACGGTCAGATTATCTGACAACCATCCAGGCTGTTTTAAGTAAGCAAAATCATACATCTCTCTGCCATAGATATCAAATGATAATGGCGTCTCGTAGACAAATGTGGCAACCCTGGTTTGTCCAACTGGCGTGGTGAACCAATGACCAATAGTCTGATATCCAGGTATATCTTGTGCTTTGGTGCCTGACGGTTCATCTCCGAGTGACACTTTTTGAATTTGAGCTTGGGTATTGTCCAGGCTGGCTTCTGTCCCGTTGCTTTTGCTGCTCAAATATAGACTGTTGTACGGTATAACAATACGCGTGAAATTGTGGTTGTCGCCATCTGGCCAGGCTGTTGACCCTGTATGTGATCGAGTGACAACTACGGTGTGTAGTAAGGTTTCGTGATCCGTAGGAGTTACCTCAACATCAACCTTCTGTACTATGTTAAGGCTGCTTTTATATCCACCTAAATTGGCATTACTTATCATCAAAAAATCGCCGTGTGCCGGAAGAGGATTATTTAAATGAGATGCGTTGACTATAGCTGATCCAGCGTCAAAAAATGAATTAAACAGAAAATGTTTCTCGGCAATCATTTGCCCAAATACATCCGAAATACTGAGAGGATTTTCCTTGACCTTTAGGACTATTTTTTGCAAAAAAATTGGGAACATATCGGCCAGTACTTTTTTGGGCTCATTTAGAGCGTTAACTTCTGGATTTTCTAGATATTCTTTCTCTGTTTTATATTGCACTGCAGATGCAAAATTTTGATCTGTCACCGTGATATTCTGACTCGGAACTTCAACTGGACCAGTGAGCTTGAGGAAGTTTTCCATAAATGTGGTGTCAATAGCTATTACCCCATCTACATCTGTTCCGCCTTCCTGCTTAAAAAACCAGGCCACTTGGGCTGCACTCTTACTCACATCAACGTCCCAATTAGCATCACGCATATACCATTTCGGGAGAATAGTAGAGATCGGGTATGGCGCAGTTACCTCAAACGCTTTGTCAAATGTGTTATCACGCTTATAAATATTTGTTTCAATAGAGAACGCATCAAGACCACCTTTTTTCAGGATCATGGTAGCAAAGCTACCGATAAATCCGCCCATTGGACGCAGTTCTCGGTTGTTTTGAAACAAAATTAAATAGCGACGGTTACGATCCATACCGAGCAACGCTGGAAGATTGTGGAACAGCGCCGAGAGAGCAGTGGACGCAGAAATAAGCGGTGGTAACATATCAACCATTTTCAGGCGTGCATTTTCTAATTGATCATTTGCCACTGGCTCTGCCGCGTGAGCTGTAATAAGCTGGTTAGCAGCATCTGTGTAATGCAGAATGGAGTCAGCTAGATCGCTATTTTTCTGATTATTAGATATAAGGGCAGTGAGCAGTGAGCTAACTTTTTGCAAAGGATCTGTAGTAGATGGTACCTGCAGATTGTTTAATGAAGCAGAGATGTTTTGCAACAGCTCTGCCGCATCTATTCCTGCCTCAGCTAAATTGTGAGCACTCTCCACCAACGCATCAGCCACTGCCACAGAATCTGGGGCGACGTATGGTAGCGTTCTAGATGTTTGCCCGAGAGACGACAGCACCGTATGACCAGACTGAAAATCACTGGCTGCCAGCACAAAATGCTGGCGGGCTTGCTCAAACTGCTTTGTAGCGAGCAACTGCTGTCCGGTATGCATTTCTACAAGACCGGCCTGAACTTTACGTATGGTGGCTGCTTTTGTAGCGTCGGCAAGTGGTGCAAACGGATGAAAAATTTGTACGACTGTTAGTACAAAACTAACTAAAACTGCGGCACGTGCCGCGCCGGCACTCCGACGTTTAACTTTTATGGCACGCTGTTTTTTATGATGATGGACTAAATTTTCAGCTCTAGATGAGAGTGTTTTTGCATATCTTGTGGCACGATCAAATAATATCTGAGAAGGTCTCTCATGATCGGTTACAGAAAGAGACGTTGAGTTGTCAATTGAATCAGCACCATCATGGTGGTTTTGCTGATGCTCCACTGTTATTGGAATACTAAATTCACGTGAGATGGGTACCACATGAGTCTTCTGGTCTTGGTCAAAGACGTCAGTGAGACGTTTTCCCTCCATTACTCACTCCCTTAATTATTTATGCGCTTTTGTGTCCTGGATATACACCGACAATAGTGCGAGGAACGTAGCAAGAATAAACCCAATCAGCGCGGCCAGAGTAATATTTAGTGCCCAAAATGGCTTTACCTGGGTACTTACGGGCTCTGTAGCACGCAGCACAAAACGGTCGGTGGGATGATTTTGGTTAATCTCATCAACTCGACTACTAAGCTCATCATTGAGGCTTGCGAACAGTGTTTTTGATTGTAAATTATCGCCTGAGCGAATTGTGATGCTAAGTGAGGCAGGAGGCAGCTTGCGCAGGGTAAATAATTTGCCAATCTGAGCTACGTTGCGTACAGCAGGCAGCTCAACATGAGCTCGATCGTATGCAGATTTTACAATACCAGGAGATTGGATCAAGTTAGCCACGGTATCGGCAAATAACCCGCTGGCTTGAATAGCATAATAGTCATCATATAAGTAGTAGGGCACTGTTTTTTGATTTAACGTTTCAAGCCGGTCAACGGTTAAAACCATGTTTGTATCATATTTGACTTTTGCCGTACTAGTTAAAACCACCGTTAGCAGTACAATACCAAGGGTACTTAGGCTGATGAACCATTTACCTCGTGAAAATACGGTAAGATAGTCTCTTAATTCCATACTGTTCCTTTACTCTGTTCTCGCATTAATTGTTCAATATACTGACTTAAGGAGGCTCCAAACGTGTGCTTTGTATAGCGGCGCGCGCTTTGATTACAAGTGGCGGGACTAAAATCTAATGGGTCAAAATCTTGCAGTACTTGAGCCAGCTTAACAGCGGTTAACTCATTAATTAATATACCAGATTTTCCGTTCTCTACAATTTCGGCAGTTCCACCCTCATTTCGTCCAATCACCGGGCACCCGGCGGCCAGAGCTTCAACCGTTGTAATGCCAAAATCTTCAATCTGTGGTGAGAGGACTGCCTTGGCTCCGTATAAATACTGCAAAACATTCTCGTCTCTTACATGCCCAAGAAAATGCACCTGTGGGCCAGCCAATTGTTTTAGCTTACGTTCATCACTGCCAGCACCAATGACGTACAGCTTTTGTCGAGCTTTAGTGCAAGCCTCTATAGCCAGCGCTGTCTCTTTGTGTGGTTCAAGCCGTCCCACAATGACAAAGAAATCTTTCGGATCACGCTTGGTATGATCGAACCGCTCAATATCCACCGGAGGGTATATGACAATCGAATTGCGACGGTAAAACTTGGTGATCCTGGACTCTGTAGTGTGTGAATTGGCCACTATAAAATCTGGTCGCTGAGCCGCCAAAAAATCCCACTGCCGCAGTCTGTGCAGAACGTATGGTATTAGTTGCTTGGCTACCCCGATAAATTTACCCCGAGAAATATGGTGTGCAACATCAAACCATAAAAAGCGAGTCGGGGAATGCATGTAGCACACATGCACAGTGCTCGGTTGTGTCATAACTCCCTTAATAAAGCTGGAAGAATCTGAAATAACTAGGTCGTACTCCGACAGATCAAATGACTCTACTGCCCTCGGCATAAGCGCTCGATAGTAATTAAAGGCTTTGTGTATAAACGGTTTTCTTTGCAGCGACGAAGTTCTAATATCCCACGATGCATAGCGGTTGTCTGTGCCGAGCTGATCGTAGACCAGTGTATAGACTGGAGCTCGTGGAAAAAGATCATGCAGAGATTCGAGTACTTTTTCCGCGCCACCATTTTTAACTAAATAATCATGTGCTAACGCTACCTTGATTTTTTGGTCTGTCATTAACTTCCTGACCTGTCTTTGAACAAAATAATGAACGGTGTTTTGAGTAATATTTCAATATCGCGCATCAGTGACCAGTTTTCTACATAGTAGGTGTCCAGGCGCACTTCTTCCTCAAAATGGAGGTCCGAGCTGCCTGAAAGTTGGGCAATACCAGTCATGCCTGGTTTGACTGCCAGAACTTTTCGGTGATGTTTCTGATACTGGTCTACCTCTTTTTTTAAATGCGGGCGTGGACCGACTAAGCTCATATCACCGGTAAGCACGTTAAATAGTTGTGGTATCTCATCAATGCGTGATTTACGTAAGAATCGCCCAAATGGAGTAACACGAGGGTCATTTTTCATCTTAAACAGCGGGCCATCATCGCGTTCATTTGCCTCCGCGCGGAGCATATCTTCTAGAACCTCAGCGTTTTTTACCATTGAGCGAAACTTGTACATCTTAAAGGTGGTACCTGAAGACACTCGCTCGTGCGCAAAAAATACTGGGCCTCCGTCCAGCAATCTGATTACTAGACCGATACCACCAATCAGCGGTAAAAGCAGCAACAAAAGTGCGAGCGAGATCACAAAATCTAAAGCTCGCTTGACTATTTTGCCCCACCCGTCCAGTGGAGTACGCCGTAAATCAAGCAGGGGAATACCGCTAATATTGCTCACGGTGACATTAGTGGCTAAAACCTCGAACAAGTTTGGAGCAAAGGTAAAATCGATATGGTGATCATTTGCAGCATCAATCACACTTAAAACATCATCTGAGCTCAGGTCTGGATCGGCTTGGATAATTTGATCAGGCTGAACCTTATTAATAATAGACTCGATGTCAGCTATGTAGCCGACTATCAGCATATTAGAGTGCGCAGAATGGTCAGTTTGTACACACCCAACTAATTGATATCCAAGCGTTGAGTCTTCATGTATCGCATGGTACAGCTGTTGCGCCACATCTGCTGTGCCTATCAGCAATACTACTCTTCGCCCAATTCCACCAGCCAGCAATGTGTTTAAAAACCCGCGATAAAACCAGCGTAAAAAGGTCACGATAATCACCGTCGAAATCCAAAAATAAAAGATAGCTAGGAGAGAGGTGTGATTGGCCCAAGAGAACCAATGAGGAAAATGAAGAGCAGCGAACGGAGTCCGTCCGGAGAGGACTGCTACAAAATGCACCATGGCTGCCACAGCCGTGGCAGATATGATGCGGAAGAGCTGCTGGATTCGATGTCTGGTTTCAAACAAAATATATAACCGGTGACCAGAGAACAGCAATACCAGTAGCGGTATGTACCACACTAGAAAGCTATACCCAATGTAACTCACGCGGTTTTCTCCTATTGGCAGAATATCTAAGGAGATACGCAGATTATTGGCAATCAATATGCTCAAAAACACCCCAAATAGATCTAGAGGAAGCAAGATTGCCGTAAAAAGAAGTTCTATTTTCTTCATATGATTACCGGTAATTATACCATAGTTTACGTACTGGAGCCATATTACTAAAAACAACAAACCCTGACGAATCAGGGTCGGTTGTCTGTATTAATATTAATTAAAAGATGATTAGTTACCGAGAATTTTGAACATCTTAGTACCGCAATCCTTACAAGTACCACTCATAGCTCGTTTACCGTTCTTCATTCTAACTTCGGTAGGATTGACCATCTCTTTCTTGGCTTTATCCTTAACGCAATATGCCATTTCCATGTATAAATCACCTCCTCACGTATTTTCTTTATGAACTTAGTTCAAGCTCACTACGCTCATCCTAATGAGCTTAGGCGAGCTTGTCAAGCCTTAGGGTACAATTATGCTCCCAGATAGCCTTGTTTTACGATCAATAATACTCATGGCCAAAGCTGGTTTCCATCTTTGTCATGAATAATGATGGCGTCGGTTGGGCAACTCTGGGCAGCCTGGAGGATGGTGTCGAAATCTTCTCCGTCTGGGTCGATAACTACTGCTTTTTGCTCTGTGTCAAGAGCAAATGTTAGAGCCGCAATAACCGAGCACGAGGCAGCTCCAATGCATGCATCGCGATCAATCGTAATAGTGACTCCGTCTTTCCGTTTTATCGGCCCGGAGTCTGGTGTCTCAGGCATGGTTTCCTCCAAACGTTGTTTTAGCATATCATGTGCGCGTTGAGGTGGCGATATTTGTCACGGCTTTTATGCTACGATGTACTTCTTCCATAGTTGTGTTCTTACCCAAACTGAATCGAACACATTCAAACGTCTGATTATAGGGCATGCCAATAGCCAGTAGTACATGAGACGGGTCAGGGTCAGCAGCGGAGCACGCGGATCCAGCAGACACATAAATAGATTGATCGTCTAGGGCTTGAATAAGATTTTGAGCATCTATACCAGGGAACCTTAGGGTAACTATGCTTGGTAAACGCGTGGTAGGATGACCAACCAACTCAGTACCAGGTAAGACAAGTAGTCCTTTCATTAGTACGTCAGAAAGTGTCGTCAATCGAGTTTTGGTGTCTTGGTGCTCTTGCACTGCCAGTTCAAGTGCTACACTAAGTCCGACAATTCCGGCTACATTTTCTGTGCCACCCCTAAGGCCATACTCTTGTCCGCCACCACGCATTATGGGCTTAATGACGGTTCCGTTCTTAAGGTAGAGCAGACCAACCCCCTTTGGCCCGTAGATTTTACTTGCGTTTAGAGTAGCCAGATCGATGTTTTTTATATCAAGTGGCAACCATCCAGCAGTTTGGCAGGCATCGGTATGAAAGAGCGCCCCGGCCTCACGTGCTAAGCGTGCTAGCTCTTCGATTGGCTGTACCGTCCCAATTTCATTGTTGGCGTGCATAATGCTAACAATGCTTGTCTTATGAGTAAGATGCTTTTTAAGCTGATCTGGTGAGACAAATCCATACTTATCAACTGGCAGATAGGTGACCTCAAAACCACAATCTTGCAGCTCTTCCGCAGCACCTAATAGTGCTGGATGTTCAATTTGACTTGTAATCACTTGCCGCTTGTCTGAGTTAGCTGTGGCAACACCAATCAAAGCAAGGTAATCAGACTCTGTGCCACTGCCAGTAAACACAATCTCTTCTGGAGTACAACCGAGTGCAGAAGCGCACAGCTCTCTGGCTCGTTCAACAGCCTCACTAGCCTGGCGCCCCAAGCTATGCAGGCTAGAGGGGTTACCGTAGGAGCTCGTTAAGTATGGCTGCATCGCCTCCAGCACTTCAGTTCGGATTGGTGTACTTGCAGCGTAGTCAAGATAAATTGCCGGGTGTTTTGCCATGCACAAACTATACCATGATACGCACGATTAACCAAAGCTTACCACAGGCCTAATTTGTCTTTTATTTCATCTGAAGCCATAGTGCTTGGATCATATGGTGGGTCCCACACCAAATCTATTTCAACTATTTCAAATCCACATATATTTTTGAGGGCCTGCTCTATGTCTTGCTTAATCTCAGGAGCTAGGGGGCAATACGGGGTAGTAAGCGTCATTCGCACACTGACAGATTTAGGTGAGTGGGCCACAATTCCGTAAATTAACCCTAAGTCAACAATGTTTTCTCGAAGCTCTGGGTCAATCACTGTCTGTAAGGCTTCCAGTGCTTTCTGTTCTAGAGTGGTCACTGCTACTCTCCTATGCCTTTTAGGGCGCTCTCTAAGGCCAGCCAGGGCAACATGGCGCACTTAACCCGATTTGGGTAGCTTGCTACCCCTCTAAGGGCTGCAAGATCTGTGTGATGCAGGGCTGCTGGCACTGTGCCACTGGTCACCATGTCCCGTAGTGCATCAACATATATATGAGCCTCAGCTGCTGGTATATCGTGCATGATTTCAGTCATCATTGAGCTTGAAGCCATACAAATGGTGCACCCGGTGGTTAGAGCGCGAACTGAGGTTATTTTGTTTGTATTATGTGACACTCCAACAGAGCTACTGTCGCCACAGCTATCATTGCTGATCGTTATAGTAGCGTCTGGCATGATATCAAGATTTCCGGATCTGGGGTTTTGCCAATGATCCAAAATAATATCCTGATACAAATCGGTGTCATTTTCCATGGGCAAATATCCTACTAGCTTGATTAACACTTTTCAAAGCTCGGTCTATGTCTTCTACGCTATTATACAACCCTACGCTCAGCCGCAGGGTCCCGGTAATGCCGAGTGATTCCATTAGTGGTTGAGAGCAGTGATGGCCTGAACGAACCACCACCCCTTGTTGGTCAAAAATATGATTGAGATCGTGTGGATGCACTCCTGATAAATTAAATGAAATTAAGGATGTTTTGGCTTTGTTATTTGCATACAATATAATTCCTGGGGTGGTCTCTAGGCCTGCTCTGGCATAGCGAATAAGGTTGTTTTCATGCTCAGCTATGTCACTCCAGCTAAACTGACCTAGGTAGCGTATGGCTGCCTCTAATCCAAGAACCGCCGCCACATCTTGCGTTCCACCTTCAAATCGATGAGGTGGAGAAGACCAGGTAGCATTATCTTGTGTCACCTGCTCAATCATTGACCCGCCGTATAGCAAAGGGTCCATTGTATCCAGCAGGTCTTTTTTAGCATAGAGTACCCCAACCCCCATTGGCGCATACATTTTATGGCCAGAAAAAGCGTAAAAATCAGCGCCCAGTTTTTGTACATTTACTGCACCATGTGCCACCGCCTGGGCTCCATCAACGGACACGATGGCCCCGTACTGATGGGTCAATGCAATTATTGTATCTAGTTCTTGTTTTGTGCCAAATACATTTGAAACATCAGTAACAGCCACCATCTTTGCCCCATTTTTTAACAGCTTTTCTAAGGCACCTAAATCTACCATGCCGAGAGTGTCAAATGGAACATACTTAACGTGTGCGCCAGCGCTGTTTGCCGCCATACGCCACGGCAGCATGTGAGAATGATGTTCCATTACACTTATAATTACCGTATCTTTTTTGGTTAAGTGCTTTGTCCCCCAGCCAAATGCCGCTAGATTAAGTGCTTCGGTAGCATTTTTTGTAAATACTATCTCATCCGAGCTAGCCGCACCTATAAATTGTTTGACAGTGCTGCGAGCATCTTCAAATAATTTCTCCGCATTATACGACATAGTTGAAACACCTCGGCGTGGATTCGCATTGTCGTGTCGATAGTAATGGTCCACCGTCTCAAGTACGCTACTCGGTTTCTGAGTAGTGGCAGCGTTATCTAAATAGACCATATCTGCGTGTTCTTTTGAGAGAAACAATGGAAAGCTTTTTTTAATAATGTGTGGTTTAATCATGGTCTAGATAATGCTGGCTAGTGATTGATCAATATGTGATGCCACCATAAGTTCGGCACTGGTATTATGAAGTGATTTGATAAGCGGATCGCACATGCCATGGAGCAGCATCATTTTTGCTTGTCTGTCTGCTATGCCTCGGCTTTGCATGTACCACAATTGTTCATCGTCGAGTGGCCCCGAGGTTGCCCCGTGCGTGCAGCGTACATCATCGGTTAATATTTCTAGTTTTGGTGAGGAAGATGTTTTAGCTAGTTCGGACAAAAGCGTATTGCTATTTTTTTGATATGCATTCGAGCGATGAGCTTTTTCTCCGACACGGATTAGTCCATGGTAGTAGTGATGCGATTGGTCAGCCAAAATAGTACGAAAATCAAGATCACTGGTGGTAAATGCAGATTGATGGTCTTGAAGTGTGGTATGGACAACCTGATTTTCACTCAATCCGATGGTTAATCCATGCATGGTGGCAGAAGCATACGGTCCTTCTAAGTGCACCGTCAAATGAGCATGCGTTAACCGACTATTGGTGGCCAGTGTCATGCTGTGAAATGATCCACCTTCTTTAACTGACACAATACAGTAGTGATGGTGATCAGTATGTGGGTTTAGTGCCAGCTTTGACAGGTATGTTATGCGAGCATCTTTGGCTACCACGATGTGCGTCACTGAGCTGATACAATTTTTGTTTTGGGCGTTGTCGAACTCTTCCATAAAAAACAGATCGCTACTTTCATTTACGGTAATGGTGGTAGTTGCCAGTACGGTGCCTGAGCTCTCTACAATAGTATTTTGATGTACAAATGCATCTCTAACATTTTGGGGAATTGTGATGGCTTGTGCTCTTGGCTGAAAAGCTTGGTTTAGTAGGTAAAATTTATCATTTGCAAGCTCTGCCTCAAAATGTCGGTGTGGTGTATGAGTAATTACGGCATCGGATCTATTGTTATATTCGGTGCGGTGTTTAATGATATTTTGATCTACCTGAGAATAATCAGGAATTCGCAAATGCCGCCATGCTCGCTCGGTCACGGTAGGATACGGCAGCTTGTTAAATAATTCTTGAACAGATTGCTTATTACCCAACCGACCCCTCCATCTCTAAGCTAATCAGACGATTAAGCTCAACGGCGTATTCTAATGGTAGCTCTTTAGTAAATGGCTGAATAAACCCGTTTACAATCATTGAAACTGCGTCTTGCTCGGAGAGTCCACGACTTTGCAAATAAAACAACTGCTCATCGCCAATTTTACTGACACTGGCTTCATGTTCAATGTGGGCCGATGGCTCGTAAATATTCATGGTGGGGTAGGTATCTGACCGTGAATCTGGATCAAGTAACAGGGCGTCACAGCGTACTCGTGAGCGTGCCCCCTTAGCTCCCCGATTAATTTGAACCAACCCTCGGTATGTAGCCCGTCCACCATTTCGGCTGATCGATTTAGATACAATGGTTGAGCTTGTATTTGGGGCTAGGTGAATCGCTTTTGCTCCAGCGTCTTGGTGCTGATTGTGCCCGGCCATGGCAATAGATAGTACATCGCCCCGCGCTCCAGACTCCATCAGATACACACTGGGGTATTTCATGGTAAGACACGATCCTAAGTTGCCATCTACCCACTCCACAAACGCATCTTGGTACACAAAAGCCCGCTTGGTCACCAAATTGTACACATTTTTTGACCAGTTTTGCACGGTGGTATAGCGAATGTGAGCACCTTTAAGAGCTATGAGCTCCACTACAGCCGCATGTAATGAATTGGTGCTGTAGGTGGGAGCGGTGCAGCCTTCTATATAATGTACATCACTACCTTCATCAGCAATAATGAGGGTTCGTTCGAACTGGCCCATATTTTGGGCATTAATACGGAAATAGGCTTGGAGTGGCAATTGTACTTTGACTCCTTTAGGTACGTAGATAAAGCTACCACCAGACCAAACTGCTGAGTTTAGGGCAGAAAATGTGTTGTCATTGGGAGGGATAACGGTACTAAAATACTTTTTTACAATATCTGGGTACTGGCGCAGGCCGCTATCCATATCTAAAAAGATAACTCCTTGGTCAGTTAATGTTTTTTGAATACTGTGGTACACCACCTCAGATTCATATTGAGCTGACACTCCAGCTAAGAATTTTCTCTCGGCTTGGGGTATACCTAACTTATCAAACGTGTTTTTAATCTCGGCTGGGACGGTGTCCCAAGACTCAGCAGTTGCGTCTGTTTGTGATACAAAATAGGTAATGGCATTAAAATCGATGTTTTTTAGCGCCAGGCTATCGGCCCAGGTTGGCAGTGGTTTTTGTTTAAATACCTCATATGCACTTAGACGGAACCTAAGCATCCACTCTGGCTCGTTTTTTCTTTTCGAGATTTCAGTAACAATCGACTGATCTAGGCCAGCTCGAATACGAAACGATGGCTTAATATCGTCTGAGAATCCATATTCATACTTTTCACTGCGTAAAGCTTTGACTGATTTCATTTAGGCCTTCTGTGCTCCGTTGGTATATCCATGTTTCTCCACATGATGAGCTAGTGAAATATCTCCAGATTGTACAATAGTGCCATTTACCATAATATGCACAACGTTTGGTTCAATGTGCTGAAAAATACGACTGTAGTGAGTAATCAGTATTTGCGCCCGTTTCGGTGATTGATATTGTTTTAAGATAGTAGCAATGGTTTTAATGGCATCTATGTCTAAGCCAGAATCAATTTCATCCAAAATAGCTAATTTCGGCTGCAATATCAGCATTTGGGCAATTTCGAGCCGTTTCCGCTCACCTCCGGAAAATCCGTCGTTAATGGATCTGCCCGCAAACTCTTTTCCTAAACCTACTTGTTCTAGGGCATCATATAAATTGGTGCGAAATTCGGATGACGGCGTTTTCCCTTTTACAGATTTATAGGCTTCGCGCATAAAACTGCCTACAATTACCCCTGGTACTGCAACCGGATTTTGAAAGCTAACCATTAGACCAGCCTTGGCTCGCTTAAACGCAGGCGTCTTTGTAATTGATTTGTTTTCAAGCTTAATAGTGCCTCTCGTCACCATATAGTGTGGGTGTCCCGCAATCGTTAGGGCTAAGCTGCTTTTGCCTGAGCCGTTTGGTCCCATTATGGCGTGTGTTTCGCCTGGTCGAATACTCAAATTTATGCCAGATAAGACAGCATGTTCGCCAATTGTCGTATGTAAATTATCAACTTCTAGCACCTAAAATCCTCACTATTCATTGTTGCGAGCGGAATACCATGTACGTTAGCTCATGGATGCACAAGCTCGACTCAGCTCGATCCGCCAGTAACTAGAAGATACATGGGCGTTAGCCCGTGGAGCTTCATGCCTATTAAGCGCATCTAGTCTGACAAATAGCAAGGCGTGTGTCAATCACAATTTACTCTCAGGTTGAGAGTGGTTTTAGCGAATTTTGCGTTTTAGACTGCGTATGTGTGTTAACGTGTGACTGCCCCTGTGGTGACGTACCCACGCGTTTTTAATTACTGTTGATCTTGTAACATGCATTTCAGTACGCTTTACTGGCATGCTTTGAGCTTGTGCTGGGGTGCCGTATATGAGCGCTGTTCCCGCCCCAAAAGCCGCAGCTGCAATTAAATTACGGGTGCTTCGTTTACTCATCCATACCTCCTTTATTGCCTTATTGTCTATTTTAGAGACAAGGAGATGTTACTGCATGTGCATGGCTGTATCGATCTGTTCCTTGAGCCCTTTGAGAGTAATTTCGCCAGTATATATTTTGTCATTTATAAAGAATGTTGGTGTTCCGCTAATCTGTAAATTAGTTCCCTTTTGCTGATTGTCTCGTACCCTGGTCTGGTATTTACTGGGATTTGCCACGGCCTGCTGGTATTTTGCTTTATCTACCCCAACAACGGTAGCAAAATCTTTAAAGATTGCAAGCGCATTTGGGCTGTTTTCCCACGATTGCTGGTTTGCATACAGCATGTCGTACATTTCCCAAAAATGTCCGTTTTCTTTGGCAATCTCTGCAGTCACTGCAGCCGCAAAAGCATTTTGATGTTGCGATAACGGAAAATGCATAAAGCTAAGTTGCAGTGAATCTGGGTAAGCTGCAGTTAGTGTGTGGATTATTGAGACGGCACCGGCACAAGCAGGACATTGAAAATCTCCATATTCCACCAAATGCACTTTAGCATTTGCGGGTCCTTTGGTTGGAGCAAGAGCATCACTAGCCGAGCTTGTGGCAGCCGTACCGTTATGCGAACCTGCTGCTATTAGCCACACTACGACAACTATAACCACTCCCATAATACCAAGGATTATGCTGGTGTCTTTTTTCATGGCTACTTACGTTCTTTTGCTTGCCCTTTGGTCTTAGCTGGCACTTGAAACACCGCTCCCTGTAATTTTTGTAAGCTATCGGTGCCTAATCGCTCAGTAGCACACGTGCCACACAACACTTCGCCATTTTGTTGCAGAAAATCGATACTAACTGAATCAGCCTGCAGTGGAGATCTGGCTGGGTAGGTGGCACTGGCCAGGAACGGATCACCGATATCAATGCTGGTACCACACTCTGTACAACTAAATGATGGATGAATAAGCATATCTTTCCTTACATTGTACTAAAAAATTGATTACGAAGCATCACCACTACGGCGCCTTTGTTGCATAGCTTGATTAAGGACGGCTTGTAGTTCCACTTTGAGGTTCTTACCCGCTTGTTGAATTTCCTCTTCGATGGATGGTGCGTGGGTTTTAATGAATACCATGATAGTTATATCATCTGGCGCTAAAGACATGCGCCTGGTCAGTTCATCATGATGCTCAGGTGGCAAGTGGATTAAGATAACCTCCATGATCCGATGATCAAACATCTGCAATATTAAGTCAGTTAACTCTAGCTTTTCTTCATCAGAAAGCTGGTACTGCTCTAGTTGGTCAATAACATCTTCTTCGGGGACAAGATGTGAGTAAAATAGCTGATTCATTTTGCAAACTCCTGTGGGCCTAGCTTTGAGGCCGGTATGGTATCGGGGGTACCATTTTTAATTGGCATATAGATAACTTTGTCTTTGCGAGGACCACCGGCAATTTGTGAACCAAGCTCATGAATTACTTCTGGAGATCCCCCATATACCTTTCCAGTATGAGTTCCCGGGCCGGCCTCCCATACCCCGGTCATAATAACGTGCGATTGCCAACCATTTCGCTCATTTGGTACTTGAATAACAATATAACGCTGGCCCCACACGCCTTTGGCTGCGTCGGTGCCCAACTGATCAGACACATGCAGTTGCCAGTTGGTGTACCATGTCTCTTCTGCTGCCGGTACATATCCACTTGCAGCCCGACCACTAGTCATGCCAGTAATAATGGCAGTGGGATCATATTTATTAACATGGTTCCGAGCACTGTCACCTGGATGAGTTGGCACATGCTGTTCTGCGCCCATAAAGCCATAATCATAATTGGTGTGCAGCCCTTTATCTGTAGTCCGAGCGATATCATACCCCAATTGATCACTAACAAGCTTCTGTAGTTGCTCAAATTGGGCATCGCTCAACTTGCCTTCACGCGATTGTGAGCTAGCCATGATATCCTTAACTTTTTGGGCAAACTGATCTTGTGTCAGCTTTTTAACCTCTGGATTATCTGGCCCAGATACCAGCCTAGTGGTCGGTGGAGGTGGAATTTGAGCTTGTGCAGTACTAATTTGGTCAGCTTTTGGCGGAGCAGACATGGCTGGAGAGACAAATAAGGTACCAGCCATAGCTGCACCCGCTGCCATGCTGGTGGCACTATTACGAATGTGCTTGAGAGACACTTCATGTTTTTTAAACAGCTTTTTGGCATGTCGGTGAGTTTTATGAAAAGAATCAACTACCGTACGATGGTGAGACTGTAAATGCGATTTTAACACATCGAAATCTGTGTCTATGTGGTGCCCTATTTTTAATAAATCGAAAAGCGGACTAGACATGGCTACACTCATTTTTCATGACGCTTCCTTGGCCCACATCAGTGAGCGTAAAACATCTGGGGTAATGTCACTGACGCTTTGAATAACGCAGTAATGAGTCATGTTTGGCAGCCTTAGGCGCGCAGCCGAGACGAGTGACGGTGGAATTGGAGTAGTCTCGGACAATTTCATAAACACCTCAAGATGGTCTTCGGCTACGCGCACAATGGCATAGGGATGAGGCGCAGAAAAAATAATAAACGATTTATCTGAATCGACCTTAATATTACCCAACCGCTGTTGCTTGTGAATTAAGGCCCGAAATAACGGCTCTAAAACAGCCCGACGACCTTTAAAATGCACCGAGAGAGCATCAGTCACACACAAATGATCCTGTTGCTCTTCTAAAAACCGTTCTTTACAATATTTACACTGCCACATACCTCTATAGTATGCGAACTAGATTAAGTTGCAACCGTAGTTTATTGTTCCTTCGCAAAACCGCGACGGTGACGTCGCGGATGTAGTCGTCCCGAGCAAAGCGAGGGCTCGCCTTAAGGCGAGCAGGAACTACAAACCCAGACCGTAAGGTCGTGGGAGTTTGATTTACATTTTTTTATAGTGTCTCTTCCTTAGAATCTGACAATGGTAGTGCGTCAGTGTGCGAATCGATACGTTCTAATTGTCCACCAATTTTGCCAATTTGACGCTCGGTTTCTAAATATTTGGTTGAGGCGTTTTGAATATGACTTCCAAGCACGGTGTAGTCTTTAGAAAACTTGCCAAACTCGGTACCGAGTGTTTGCAAGTGTTTCAAGATTGATTGTGCCTCTTCTTCTATTTTCATCCCCCGTAGCCCGAGCACTATGGCTTGCAGGTACACATAAAATGAGTTTGGTGAGACTGGTATAACTTTTTTTTGGAATGCGTATGGTAAAAGCGCCCCTTCAGTTTCGTCTTTCACAATTATTTCGTAATATACATTTTCAGCTGGAATGTACATTAAGGCAAAGTCAAAGGTGCCTTCCGAGGGCAGAATGTACTTGCTAGCAATGGCATCAATGTGCTTTTTCACATCGGACCGAAATGATTTACGCATGGTTTCTCGAGTCGCTTCGTCATCGGTAGCCAAATAACGCCGAAAGTTCTCGAGTGGAAATTTGGCATCTACCGGCACCATGTAGCCGTCGCGTAGTTTAATGACCGCATCTACCTTCTCTCCACTTTTAAATGAGTATTGCATCGTATAATGCTCTTTGGGCAGGGTTTGGGCCAAAATGTCACCGAGAAATAATTCGCCTAGGCTTCCTCGCAGCTTGGGGCTGCGCAAAATATCTTGCAGTGATGAAATGTCTTTACCCACTTCTAAAATACGTTTACTACCTTCATCGAGCTGAGCAAGACGTTCGTGCACTTTTGATACCACGGAGGCAGCGTTATCGAGCCGAGTACCAATGTGTTGATTGGTTTGATGCAACGCCGAGCGCTGCTCCTGTAGTTGTGATTGGAGGGTGTCCTGCATGCCCTGAAGCTGCTGCAATACTTGAGTTTGCAAGGTGTCAACGCGTTGATGCATCAGCATGTCCGGTGCTGTAGTGCGAGGGCGACGCTGCAAAAACAGCATAGCCAGCCCAAAAGCTACTCCAAAAATGCCTATGCCAATTGCAATGTAGGTAATCATAGTTCTATAGTACTACCCGAACAAAAACAAAACAACTAGTTTATGCTTTAGGTCTGCGCCCGATCATCCAAATTCCAATGATAATAAGGGCAGAGGGCCAGATGTACTGTGAAAAACCAAGTAATTGCACAATTAAAACGGCTTCAACGCACAGTGTGACACACGCCAAAATTAAGGACCAAAAGCGCCGGTGCACTCTGTAAGCAACAAAGAAACTAATGGTTATTAGACCAAAAAGAGCAGGACGGACATACGGTCTAATAATGCCCCCGGTTATATTATCGATAAAATAAACCAGGCTGGCACTAAGCAGTACTAGCCCTAGGCTTAAGCTAAAAGCCGTCGGTTTTGGGTGCATAAAGTAGTGAAATAACAAATAGACGCTTGGCACAAACAACAGTAGTGGCCAGAACAGCGACCACACCGCATTACTACCGCTCAAATTATTAAAAATAACTGCCAGGCCAAGCAGAAATAAGGCTATGCCACCTATCTCTCGCATCACTTGAACTTGGTGCGTTTTCATACAATCCTTAGCGGTTAGTTCGGCACAATTCCAAGGCTCCCCCGAGCAAACTTTTTGTACTGTGTGCCGACGCATGAGTTATAGCCCGCAAGTGCCGGAAATACCATGTCGTGAAATTCAATGTTAGCGGTGGTGGGTAAATAGCAGGTTGGACCATTTGGATTGCGTGGCTCGCTGGCATTTTCTAGTACCGTAAATATCCAATATCCAGGGCTTGCTGCGGCCCCAGTATAAACAGCATAGCCAATGCGCCCAGTCGTTAGCGGAATGTTCTCTGGCACCGCCGAGCAGCCGAGTTTGCCAGTCCAGGGGAATACTTCCCCTTGCGATGCTGGGTCACTAATACTCCCTGCTACTACTTTTGGTCGATCCATAAAGTTAAGCATTGTACCAGTAAAATTGTAGGTTGCTGAAGCCGCTGGGTCTCTGACAAACAGTGGGTCACGAGTATCCCCATTGTCATTGCTCACCACATAGTATCCACCAAGCTGTCCACCTGCCGCACATGCGGCGGTTAGGCCACCAGCAACACCGGCAGCGGTCGCATACTCGAGTGCATATACATTATTTACCGATTTATATTGCTCTAGAGCAGATTGCATCGTTACTACCTGGCTTTTACGCGTCACGTCGCGAGCTCTAATTTTGGCTTTGCCATAGCTGTTAATACCAATGACGGTAAGTACACCGATGATGGCGATAACTACTAATAGTTCGATGATGGTAAATGCATGTTGCTTCATACGTATATTGTATGTCCGCATGATTAGTTTTGCAAATAGTTACCCATACTAGCAAGGCTAAGGAGGACTAGGTATGATGTGCCTATGGCAAAATTGCATGACAACCAAACCCCGTCAATTATTAACTTAAGTAAAGTATACAAAATCTACACGCTAGGGGAACTTAGATTCGAGGTATTAAAGAATATTAATATCAAAATTGACACTGGTGAATCGGTGGCTATTATGGGACCTTCAGGTTCTGGTAAATCAACGCTCATGAACATTATTGGCTTACTCGATCGACCAACCCGTGGCACGTTCCGCCTCGATGATGAAGAAATAGATTTGTCTATGTCTGATTACACCTTGGCTAGTCTTAGATCACAAAAAGTAGGGTTTGTATTTCAATCGTTCAATCTTCTGCCCCGCTTGTCAGCCCTAGACAACGTGCTACTACCAACCGCCTATAATCGGGTGCATCGTGTTGGACGCCTGGCTCGTGCGCACAGTATTTTGGAACAAGTTGGGCTTGGGGAGCGCCTGCATCATAAACCAAGCCAGCTCTCAGGGGGTGAGAAACAACGGGTCGCTATTGCTCGGGCCCTTATTAACGATCCAGAAGTTGTGTTAGCAGATGAGCCAACGGGCAATCTTGATTCACGGAGCGGACATGAAGTGATAAATATCTTGCACAAACTTAATCGTGATGGCAAAACCGTCATTATCGTAACGCATGATGAAAAAATTGCTAAAACATGCAAACGCATCATTCATTTGCTTGATGGGGAGGTGACTAATGATTCTG